>CAFBMW010000001.1_pt1 | contig 239150 bp, 246 predicted proteins | sample 7269061 | NCBI WGS metagenome assembly CAFBMW01 (sample SAMEA6814074, study PRJEB35770) | uncultured Nocardioides sp. | biome: Freshwater; feature: Freshwater reservoir; material: water | place: Czech Republic | collected 2017-05-23 | depth 30m m | reverse complement strand
CTTGTCGATCTCGTCGATGTAGATGATCCCGGTCTCGGCCTTCTTGACGTCGTAGTCGGCGGCCTGGATCAGCTTGAGGAGGATGTTCTCGACGTCCTCACCGACGTAGCCGGCCTCGGTGAGGGCCGTGGCGTCGGCGATCGCGAAGGGGACGTTGAGCATCCGCGCGAGGGTCTGGGCGAGGTAGGTCTTGCCGCAGCCCGTGGGGCCGATGACGAGGATGTTGGACTTCGCCACCTCGACGACGTCCTCGCGCGCCTTGCCCGTGACGGGCTGGAGCCCGGCCTGCACGCGCTTGTAGTGGTTGTAGACCGCGACGGCGAGCGACTTCTTGGCGTGCTCCTGGCCGATCACGTAGGAGTTGAGGAACTCGAAGATCTCCTTGGGCTTGGGCAGCTCCTCGAGGCTGACCTCCGAACCCTCGGCGAGCTCCTCCTCGATGATCTCGTTGCAGAGCTCGATGCACTCGTCGCAGATGTAGACGTTGGGTCCAGCGATGAGCTTCTTGACCTGCTTCTGGCTCTTGCCACAGAAGTTGCACTTCAGCAGGTCGCCGCCGTCACCGATACGTGCCACGAGTCGTGTCCTCCAGTCTCGCCGGGTGGGGGTTCCCGGCGTTCAACGCCTTGCACTGCTGCCTTGTAACGAGCCCCACGACGGTACCCCGAGCCGGCCCCCGGCGAGGGCCGGACACGGGATGTCGGCGAGCCTCTTTGCGCACCTCAGGTGAGGGCGGGAGCACCCTTGCGGGACTCGATGACGGCGTCGATGAGGCCGTACTCGACGGCCTGCGCGGCCGTCAGGATCTTGTCGCGCTCGATGTCGGAGCTCACCTGCTCGATGCTCTTGCCGCTGGAGTCGGCGATCATCTGCTCGAGCAGCTCGCGCATGCGGAGGATCTCGTTGGCCTGGATCTCGATGTCCGAGGTCTGGCCGAACGTGCCCTCCGTGTAGGGCTGGTGGATCAGGATGCGGCTGTTCGGCAGCGCCATCCGCTTGCCCTTGGCGCCGGCGCCGAGCAGGATCGCGGCCGCCGAGGCCGCCTGGCCCAGGCACACGGTCTGCACGTCGGGCTTGATGAAGCGCATCGTGTCGTAGATCGCGGTCAGCGCGGTGAACGAGCCACCGGGGCTGTTGATGTAGATGCTGATGTCGGTGTCGGGGTTCATCGTCTCCAGGCACATGAGCTGGGCGATGACCGCGTTGGCGACGTCGTCGCTGATCGGGGTGCCGAGGTAGATGATGCGCTCTTCGAAGAGCTTGGCGTAGGGGTCGATGCGACGGAAGCCGTAGGACGTCCGCTCTTCCCACTGCGGGATGTAGTAGTTCATGTCAGTCCTTCGTCCTGGCCGGGCGGCCCTCGTCTGCGGCTTCGCGGGCATTGGTGACCACCTTGTCGACCAGGCCGTACTCGACGGCCTGCTCGGCGGTGAACCAGCGGTCGCGGTCGGCGTCGGCGACGACCTGCTCGACGCTCTGGCCGGTGTGGTCGGCGATGAGGTCGAGCAGCACCTTCTTGATGTGCAGGGACTGCTGCGCCTGGATCTTGATGTCGGAGGCGGAGCCGCCCATGCCCGAGGAGGGCTGGTGCATCATGATGCGCGCGTGGGGCAGGGCGTAGCGCTTGCCCTTGGTGCCGGCGCAGAGCAGGAACTGGCCCATGGAGGCAGCCAGGCCCATGCCGACGGTCGCCACGTCGTTGGGGATGTAGTTCATCGTGTCGTAGATCGCCATGCCGGCGTCGACGGAGCCGCCGGGGCTGTTGATGTGGAGGAAGATGTCGGCCTCCGGGTCCTCGGCGGAGAGCAGCAGGAGCTGCGCGCAGATCGCGTTGGCGTTCTGGTCGCGCACCTCCGAGCCGAGGAAGACGATGCGCTCACGGAGGAGGCGCTGGTAGATGTGGTCGTCGAGGCCATACATCCCACCGGCGCCGTTCATCTCGGGCGAGAGGGCTGGGCTGGAGTTCTGGTTCACGCTGGCGACATTAGCCGGAAGGTCGGACACTTCCACGCGATGACCCACTCTGTTCGCCCAGAGCGGATTCGCCCGCCCCGCCGAGCGCGACCTCGGCGAGGACCTCGCGGAAGACGCGGTAGCGCTCCGGGCCCACCTGGTCGGCCCACGCCTCGTCGCACGCCCGCAGCACCTCGGCGGAGCGCGCGAGCGCCGCACGGCCACGGTCGGTGATGCGTACGCGTCTGGCGCGGGCGTCGTGCTCGGCGACGGACACCTCCACCATCGCGAGGTCCGCGAGCTGGCGCACGAACTGCCCGCACCCCTGGGTGGTCATCTCCGCGCACTCCGCGAGCTCGGTGATGGTGAGGCCCTCGGGCGGCAGCCACTCCAGGACCCGCAGCTGGGAGGGGCGCAGCTCGGGCGCCTCCGCTGCGAGCCGCTCGCGCACCCGGGCGAAGACCATCCCCATCATCATCGGCAGGTGGGGCTCCGCAGCGGGGAGCCTCTTGACGTCAGGCATGAAAGCAACTTACCTTTCCATGTCATGAAAGCCACTTTCGCACCGACGCCCGCCGGAGGCCGGCGCGAGGTGCTGGGTGCCGACGACGTCGACGACGGCGAGCTGGCGGCGATGGTCGCCGACCTCTGGGGAACCGACGCGGTCGACCTGCTCGACACCGTCGCCGAGCCCGTGGCGTACGACGTGCCCTCCATCCTCACCGGGGCCCGGACCTGGGTGCGCGGTCGCGCCGACGCCGGTGAGGGCCCGCGCGAGTTCGCCCTCTTCGTCAAGCGCGTTCACCACTGGCGCCACTCCCCCGCCTTCGCCTTCGTGCCCCCCGAGATCGCCGAGTGGGCGGCCGCGTCGCTGCCGTGGCGGGCCGAGCCGCTGATCTACGCCTCCGACCTCGCCGAGCGCCTCCCGGCCGGCCTGTCGATGCCGCGCGCGCTGCGGGTCGAGGAGCGCGACGACCAGACGGCCGTGCTGTGGCTCGAGGTCGTGGCGGCCGACCCCGTCGGGTGGAGCGTGGCGGACAGCGCCCGGGCCGCTCGGCTGCTGGGGCGCCTCGCGGCCAGCGCGCACGTGGCACCGCTCGCCGCCGTCGACCCCCAGCCGTGGCACGTCCGGGGCTTCGTCGCGGGACGGCTCGCCCACACGGTCCTGCCCGGGCTCGCGGACGAGGCGACCTGGCACCACCCCGCCGTGAGGGAGCACTTCGGCGACCTGCGCGCCGGCCTCGAGGCGGTCGTGGCCGGTCTCGACGGGCTGGCCGACGAGTTCGCCGCGGCCCGCCACCTCGCCGCGCACGGAGACGCCTGCCCGAACAACCTCCTGCGCCGCGGGGGCGACGCGGGCTTCACGCTCATCGACTTCGGGTTCTGGCGACCGCAGCCGGTCGGCTTCGACCTGTCCCAGCTCCTGGTTGGCGACGTCCAGGTCGGGCGCCAGGACGTCGGCGACCTGCCCGCGCGCGCGGCCGCGTGCCTCGAGGCGTACGCCGCCGGGCTCGCCGACGAGGGCCTCGACGTCCCGATCGAGGAGGTGCGACGCGGCCACGCGGTGAGCCTGATGCTCTTCAACGGGCTGCCGAGCCTCCCCCTCGAGATGCTGCAGGAGGAGGCCGCCCGTGCGGCACAGGGCCCGGTCGACGACGACTTCCGCGCCCGCCTCGACCACTGGGCCCGCCAGCGGGCCGGGATCGCCCGCTACGCCCTCGACGTGCTGGCCAGGACCGACCCGGCGCGCTGAGCAGGAACGACGAACGGCGCCCACCCGAGGGTGGGCGCCGTTCGTGCGGCGGTGCGGGGCCGGATCAGGCCTTGTCGTCCTCCGGGGCGGCCTCGTCGGCGCTCTCCTCGGTGGTCTCCTCGGCTGCCTCGTCGGCAGCCTTCTCGGTGACCGGCTCACCGATGGTGCCGTCGGGGCGCAGGTTCTTCAGCTCGACCACGTTGCCCGAGGCGTCCTTGACGGTCGCGGCCTCGACGATCGTCGCGAGGGCCTTGCCGCGCAGGATCTCCTGCACGAGCTCGGGGATGTGGTTGTGCTCGAACATGTGGTTGGCGAACTCCTGCGGGTCCTGCCCGGACTGCTGGGCGCGACGCACGAGGTGCTCGGAGAGCTCGGCCTGGTCGATGCCGAACTCCTCCTTCTTGGCGATCTTGTCGAGGATGAACTGCGCGGCGACGGCGTCACGCACCCGGCGCTCGAGGTCGGCCTCGAACTCCTCGGCGGTCTGGCCCTCGTCCTCGAGGTACTTGTCCATGGGGATGCCGGCCATGGCGAGCTGCTGCTCGACGTTGGCGCGACGGGCGTTGAGCTCGTCGGTGACCATGACCTCGGGCAGCGGGATCTCGACCTTCTCCAGCAGGGCCTCGAGGACCGCGTCGCGGGCGGCGGCGGCCTGCTCGAGGCGCTTGCCGCGACCGAGGCGCTCGCGCACGTCGACGGTCAGCTCCTCGGCGGTGTCGAACTCCGAGGCGAGCTGGGCGAACTCGTCGTCGTACTCGGGGAGCTGCTGCTCCTGCACGGCGGAGACCTTGACGGTCACCTGGACGGGCTCGCCGACCAGGTCACCACCGACGAGCTCGGAGTCGAAGGTCGCGTCCTCGCCGGCGCTCAAGCCCACCAGAGCCTCGTCGAGGCCGTCGATCATGCCGCCGCGGCCGACCTTGTAGGACATGCCAGTGACCTCGCCGCCCTCGACGGTCTCGCCGTCCTTGGCCGCGACAAGGTCGATGGTGACGAAGTCGCCGTCGGCGGCAGCGCGCTCGACCGGGACGAGGGTGCCGAAGCGCTCACGGAGCGCCTCGACCTGCTCGTCGACGTCGGCGTCGCTGATCTCGACGTCCTCGACGCTGGCCTCGAGGCCTTCGTAGGAGGGCAGCTCGAAGTCGGGCTTCACGTCGACCTCGGCGGTGAACTCGAGGGACTCGTTGTCCTCGAACTTCGTCACCTCGATCTCCGGCTGGGCCAGCGGCTCGAGGTCGTGCTCCTGGAGCGCGGCCATGTACTGCTGGGGGACGACGGCGTTGATCGCCTCGTCGAGGACCGGGCCGCGGCCGATCTGGCGGTCGATGACCGCCGGCGGCACCTTGCCCCGGCGGAAGCCCGGGACGTTGATCTGCTTCGCGATCTTCTGGTACGCCGCGTCGAGGCTCGGCTTGAGCTCCTCGAAGGGCACCTCGACGGTCAGCTTGGCCCGGGTCGGGCTCAAGTTCTCGACGGCGCTCTTCACAAATGTCTCCTGATGCTGATCGGCTGAGGGGGGCGTGCGGCAGCGCCTGGGCTGACACCCGGCGACCGCAAACCCTGCGAGTCTATCGAGGGCGTCGGCGCAGGCCGAATCACGCCGTGTGCTGCGGTGGTGGAGGGTCGGGGCGACAGGACTCGAACCTGCGGTCTCCTGCTCCCAAAGCAGGCGCGCTAGCCACTACGCTACGCCCCGCCAAACCGGCCCCGGGCCGCCTCGCGGGCGGCTCCGGGAGCCTGCTTGGAGCGGATGACGGGAATCGAACCCGCGTAGCCAGTTTGGAAGACTGGGGCTCTACCATTGAGCTACATCCGCGCGTCGCCACGGCGTCGTGGACGTCGGTGCGGGAGTCATGGTGCCACACCCGCGGCCCGCCCTCCCAGCCAGTGCCGCCGCGGCGCGGACCCGTCGTCAGCGGCGGTGCACGAGCAGCAGCGCGCGGTCGTCGTTGCGCGAGCCGAGGGACTCCACCAGTCGCTTCGCGCCACCCTCGAACTCGCCGCGCAGCAGCCGCTCTGCCTGTCCGAGCATCCGGTCGATGCCGAGCGCGATGTCGCGGTTGCGGGTCTCGACCATGCCGTCGGTGTAGAGCAGGAGCGCGTCGCCGTGGCGCATCTGGCCCGACACCGCCGCGAAGTCGGCACCGTCGATGAGGCCGAGGACGGGCCCCTCGGACTCGATGACCTCCCAGCGACCCGAGCCGGCGTGGCGTACGGCGGCAGGCGGGTGCCCGGCGCTGCGGATGTCGTAGCGGCCGGTCGTGAGGTCCAGGGAGAGGTGGATCGCGGTCGCGAAGCCCTCGTCCCAGTCCTGGCGGAGCAGGAAGGTGTTGGCGGCGGGGAGGAACTCGCTCGGCGGCAGGGCGCTCAGGAGGCCGCCGATGGCTCCCGAGAGCAGCAGCGCGCGGGTGCCGGCGCCCTGGCCCTTGCCGGAGACGTCGACCACGGCCACCTCGAGGCGCTCGCCGACCCGGGAGGCGACGACGAAGTCCCCAGCGAACGGGGTGCCGCCCGCGGACCGAAGCTCGGCAGCGGCGTACCACTCGGCCGGGAGGGCGGGGATCCCGCCCTGGCGCAGGATGCGGTCGCGCAGGTCGACGAACATCGTCTCGCCCTCCAGGCCGGCCACGCCGAGCCGTGAGCGGCGGAAGGACGACATCATGACCACGAGGCCGAGGCCGAAGATGATGACGACGGTGGTGACGATCCGGGCGTTGAGGGGGTCCTGCCGGAGCACCGTCAGGGCGAGCACGAAGAGCACGAACACGACGAACCACGGCAGCTGCCGCGGCCCGAGGACGAGGCTGGACAGCACGACCGGGACCAGCAGGCTCACCAGGGGGACGTTGTCGGGGAAGAGCCAGATCGCGGCACCGAGCGCCGCCGTCACCACGACCAGCACCACGAGGATCCGCGACCCGCGCGGCACCACCCGGTTGACCAGGCCCTCGGCGCGCTGCCGGAGGTCGGGCCCGGGGAGGTGCTCGCGCGCAGAACTCACGGTCGAGCTCCTCGCGACGTCGCAGTGTCCTTGTCCGCGAACTGTACGGCGCGCGAGCGGAAGGTGGGCTGACATTTCGGACACCAGAAGGAGTTGCGTCCGGCGAGCTCGGCGGTGCGGACGCTCGACCCGCAGACCAGGCACGGCATCGAGGTGCGGCGGTAGACGTAGACCTCTCCCCCGTGGTCGTCGCGCCGTGGCGCGCGACCCATCGCCTCGGGGGTGTGCTCGGGGCGGACCGTGTCGATGCGGCCGGTACGCACGCCCTCGGCCATGAGCTCCACCAGGTCCGCCCACATCGCGCGCCACTGCCCGACCCTCAAGGTGTTACCGGGGCGCAGGGGGTGGATGCGGTGGCGGAAGAGCACCTCGGCGCGGTAGACGTTGCCGACGCCGGCGAGGACCTTCTGGTCCATCAGCAGGTCGCCGATCGCTCGGGGACTGCGGGAGATGCGGCGCCAGGCCAGGTCGGGGTCGGCGTCGGGACGCAGCGGGTCGGGTCCGAGGCGTCCCAGGACCTCCGCTCGTCGGTCCGCGCCGATCAGGTCGCACACGATCGCGCCGCGCAGGTCGGCGTACGACAGCGGGCCCGGCTCACCCGCGACCAGACGCAGCCGCACCTGCCCGACCGGGTCGGGCACCTCCTCGACCCCCGCGTGCACCGCGAAGGTGCCGATGAGGCCGAGGTGCACGTGGACGAAGCGATCGCCCTCGAGCTCGACGAACAGGTGCTTGCCTGCGGAGTCGGCGCCCAGCAGGCGCGCGCCGTCGAGCTGCTCGGCGTCCGCGGCGAAGCGCCCCTGCGGCGAGCTCACCCGGACCGTACGCCCGGCGAAGGCGGCGGCGAGGTCGTCTGCCAGCTTGCGGAGGGTGTGCCCCTCAGGCATCCGCGGTCTCGGACGGGGCGTCCGTCCCGCCCGGGCCGCGCAGCGCCGACTCGGGCAGCGGCGGCAGCTCGCGGGTCTCGTCGTAGACCGACAGCTGGCCGATGCGGCGCGCGTGGCGCTCGTCGCCGGGGAACGGGGTGGCGAGGAAGACCTCGACGAAGCGGGTCATGTCCTCCAGCGAGTGCATCCGGCCGCCCACCGAGACCACGTTGGCGTCGTTGTGCTCGCGGGCGAGGACGGCCGTCTCCTCCGACCACACCAGGGCGCAGCGGACGCCGGTCACCTTGTTGGCCGCGATCTGCTCGCCGTTCCCGGAGCCGCCGATGACGACGCCCAGGCTCATCCTTCCCTCGGCCCGGTCCGCGGCCACGCCCTCGCCCGCCCGCAGGCAGAAGACGGGGTAGTCGTCGAGGGCGTCGTAGACGAACGGTCCGTGGTCGACGACCTCGTAGTCGTGGTCGAGCAACCACGTCGTGAGGTGGTCCTTCAGCTCGAGGCCGGCATGGTCGGAGCCCAGGTGAACGCGCATGGCCGACATCATCTCAAGGCCCTACGGCCCGACGCGCTCGAGGTGCTGGTCGAGCCAGCCCGCGACCTGCCGCACCAGTGGCTCGGAGGCGGTGAAGTGCGCGTGCCGCCAGAAGCCGTGCGTCTGGCCCAGGCAGCGGATGCCGACGGTCTCCACGCCGGCCTCGGCGCAGCGGCGCGCCAGCTCCTCGCCCTCGTCGCGCAGCGGGTCGTGCTCGGCGGTCGCGACGAAGGTCGGCGGCAGCGTGTCGAGGCGGTCGGAGAGCAGCGGCGCGAGATCGGGGTCGTCGTAGTCAGCCTCGGTGCGGGCGTACTGCTCCCAGTACCAACGCGCCTCGGAGGGGTCGAAGCCCGACCCCGGCCCCTCGCTCCACGACGGGAAGCTGTTGTGGGGGTCCAGGAAGGGGTAGACGAGCGCCACGGCGCGGAAGAAGCCCGGGTTGCGCAGGGCCGCCACGAGCGCGAGGTTCGCGCCGGCGGAGTCACCGTGGACGGCGTACGGTCCCTCGGGCCCGCGACCGGCCGCCATCCAGGCCACCACCGTGTCGAGGTCGTCGGGAGCGGCGGGGAACGGGTCCTCGGGCGGACGCCGGTAGTCCACGCTCAGCACGGGGCGGCGCAGCCGGTTGGCGAAGCGCCGGCAGATCCCGTCGTGGACGTCGATGTCGTTGAGCACGAAGCCACCGCCGTGGGCGTGCACGACAAGGCCCGGGAGGGCGTCGGCGGGCGTGAAGAGACGGCAGCGTACGCCGTCCGCGTCGAGGTCCTCGACCGCGGCGACGTCCTCCCGGGGCAGGCGCAGGTTGGCCTGCCTGGCCTCCTCGCGGTGGGCGGCGAGGTCGAACCCGGGCGCACCGAGCACGGGGCCGGCGTCGGCCTCGACCGCGGCCCGCACCTCGGGGTACATCAGCGCGACATGAGCGCGTCGAGCGCCACCGCGACCGCGGCGGCGACCCGGAAGTCGACCCGCTGGTCCGGGACGGTGACGCGGTAGCGGTCGCCGATCGACATCTTGCGCTCGACCGAGAAGAGCGGGCTGCCCTGTGCGTCGACGAAGTCGAAATGGATCGGGATGAAGTCCAGCTCGGTGAAACGACGCAGCAGCCCGGCGACCTGGTTGCGCTCCCGACCCGTGCCGGAGTAGCCGGGACCCTCGATGTGGAAGGTCGAGCGCAGCAGCGAGGCGCCGAAGTCCTTCTTGAAGAAGCCGATCTGGGCGCCGGACTCGTCGGTGATGTCGTAGCCGGCGTTGAGGTCGAGCTTCTTGCGGGCCTTGAACCCGAACACCGCGCGCGACTTGCCGGCGTCGGCGAAGAAGGTCACCTGCTCCTTGAAGGCCATCCGCTTCTGCTCCGCCAGCGCCATCAGGCGCGTCGGGTTGCCGGCCTCGTCGGACTCGGAGACCTCGTAGCGGTTGATCATCATGGTCAGCTTCTGCTTGACCACGAAGTGCGGAAGGTACATCTCGGCGCGGCTCTCGGAGGACATGCGCAGAGCCTAGTCAGCCGCTGACGCGGGCGAGCTCCTCCTCGACCACCGAGGGGTCGAGCTTGGTGAAGACCGGCGTCGGCTTGTCCACCTTCGCGCCGACCACGACCGGGCGCGACTCCCACGCAGGCGTCGCGGCGTAGTCGCCGGTGATGACGGAGTACGACGTGTGGCCCGCGCCGTTGTCGGGCTCGAGCTCGTCGACCTGCTCGATGCGCGGCATCGGCATGAACTCACCCTCCCCGCCGAGCACGGCGTGGACCTTGTTGGCCGAGTGCGGCAGGAACGGTGAGAGCAGCGTGTTGCAGTCGCTGACGCACTGGGCCGCGACGTGCAGGACGGTGCCGAGGCGCTCGCGCTGCGACTCGTCCTTCATCTTGTAGGGCTCGGTGACGGTCAGGTACTTGTTCACCTCTCCGACGATGCGCATCGCCTCGGCGACGGCGGCCCGCAGGCGGTGCTTCTCCACCAGGTCGCCGACGGAGGCGAAGCCGTCGCGGACGGTCGCGAGCACCTGCTCGTCGACCTCCTCGAGCGGGCCTGCGGCGGGGATCTCGCCGAAGCTCTTCGCGATCATGGTCGCGGTGCGGTTGACCAGGTTGCCCCAGCCGGCGACGAGCTCGGAGTTGTTGCGGGTGACGAAGTCGGCCCAGGTGAAGGCGGCGTCGGAGGTCTCCGGGCCGGCGGCACAGATGTAGTAGCGCAGCGCGTCGGGGCCGTAGCGGGCCAGGAAGTCGCCGACGTAGATGACGTTGCCGCGGCTGGTGGAGAACTGCGAGTCGCCGAAGGTGAGGAACTCGCTGGAGACCACCTCGGTCGGCAGGTTGAGGGTGCCGAACGTCCCCGCGTCGCCGCCGCGCGAGCCCTGGCCGTTGTAGGCGAGGAGCTCGGCCGGCCAGATCTGGGAGTGGAAGACGATGTTGTCCTTGCCCATGAAGTAGTAGGACTCGGCGTCGGCGTCGTTCCACCACTCGCGCCACTTGTCCGGCTCACCGAGGCGGCGGGCCCACTCGATGGAGGCCGAGAGGTAGCCGATGACGGCGTCGAACCAGACGTAGAGCCGCTTCGTCGGCTGGTCCTCCCAGCCCGGCACGGGGATGCCCCAGTCGATGTCGCGGGTCATCGCGCGCGGCCGGATCTCCTTGAGGATGTTCTGGCTGAACTTGATGACGTTGGGACGCCACAGTCCCGTCGCCTCGCGCTGGTCGAGCCACTCCCCCAGCGCCTCGGCGAGCGAAGGCAGGTCGAGGAAGAAGTGCTGGGTGTCCCTGAACTCCGGGGTCTCGCCGTTGATCCGCGACTTCGGGTCGATCAGGTCGGTCGGGTCGAGCTGGTTGCCGCAGTTGTCGCACTGGTCACCGCGCGCACCGGCGTACTTGCAGATCGGGCAGGTGCCCTCGATGTAGCGGTCCGGCAGGGTGCGGCCGGTCGACGGGCTGATCGCGGTCTGCGTCGTCTCCTCGACCATGTAGCCGTTGCGGCGACACGTCTCGAACATCTCCTGCACCACGGCGTAGTGGTTGCCGGTGGTGGTGCGGGTGAAGAGGTCGTACGACAGGCCCAGGCCGCAGAGGTCGTCGACGATGACCTGGTTGTACTTGTCGACCAGCTCGCGGGCAGGCACGCCCTCGTTGTCGGCGAGCACCAGGATCGGCGTCCCGTGCTCGTCGGTGCCGCTCACCATCAGCACGTCGTGGCCCGCCATCCGCATGAACCGGCTGAACACGTCGGAGGGCACACCGAAACCGGCCACGTGGCCGATGTGGCGCGGGCCGTTGGTGTACGGCCAGGCGACGGCGGACAGGACACGAGTCATGGCGCAAGCCTAGTGAGCGTCGCGCGCCGTCCTCACGGCGGTACGACGCGCGGACGGCCGAGCCCTCAGGCACGCCCCGGCGTGGGTGGACGCATGCCGGACCGCGCCAGTCCGACCGACAGGCAGGTGAGGAACAGGCTCAGCCCCACGACCCCGGACTCGGGGACGGTGACGACCGTGCCGACGAGCATCCACGCGAGCACCGCCGCCGCGATCCCCGCCATCGTCGTGCCGAGCACGCGCGCCCGTGTCGGTGCGCTGCCGCGGGCGAGGGCGGCCACCCCCAGGCACGTCGTCATCGCGACAGCCACCAGCAGTGTGGCGAGCATGTGCGTCCCCCATCCCTCGTGCGGTCGCCCGAGGCTACTCCCGCGACGAGGGACGGGGAAAGGACTCAGCTGAAGTCGAGGTCGCCGGTCCGCGAGCGCTTGAGCTCGTAGAAGTAGGGGAACTTCGCGACCGCGACGGCGCCGTCCCAGAGCTCGCCGGCCTCCTCGCCACGCGGGATCTTCGACAGCACCGGGCCGAAGAAGGCCGAGCCGTTGATGTGGATCGTCGGGGTGCCGACGTCGTCGCCGACCGGGTCCATGCCCTCGTGGTGGCTCGTCGCCACGGCCTCGTCGAGGGACGCGTCGTCCCAGGCCTCGATGAGCTCGGCGGGCAGGCCCACGTCGGCCAGGGAGGCAGCGACGGTCTCGCGCGTCAGCTCCTCGCCGTTGTTGTGGTGACGGGTGCCCACGGCGGTGTACCACTCGCCGAGGGTCGCGTTGTCGTGCTCCTGGGCGATCCTGATCGCGACGCGCACGGGCTTCTCGGTGCCCTGGAGCATCTCGCGGTACTCCGCAGGGATGTCCTTGTCCTTGTTGAGGTAGGCCAGCGACATCACGTGCCACTGCACCTCGATGTCACGGACCTGCTCGACCTCGCGGATCCAGCGCGAGGTGATCCAGGCGAACGGGCAGAGCGGGTCGAACCAGAGGTCAGCGGTAGCCATGTCCACATCAATCCCTCCGCCCGGCCACCTATTCCCCACCGGTGTGGGTCCGGCCACATCCCGGTGGCAGGATGCCCGCATGCCTGGAACCAACCTCACCCGGGACGAGGCCGCCACCCGCGCCGCCCTCCTGGACGTCACGTCGTACACCATCGACCTGGACCTCATGAGCGCCACCCAGCCCGACCAGGGCACCTTCTCCTCCACCACCACGCTGGAGTTCACCTGCCGCGAGCCCGGCTCGAGCACCTTCGCCGACCTCGTCGCGCCCACGGTCCGCGAGATCACGCTCAACGGCCGCAGCCTCGACCCCGCGACGGCGTACGCCGACAGCCGCATCGCGCTGGAGGACCTCGAGGCGACCAACACGCTCGTCGTGACCGCCGACTGCGCCTACTCCAACACCGGCGAGGGCCTGCACCGATTCGTCGACCCGGCCGACGACAAGGTCTACCTCTACAGCCAGTTCGAAGTGCCCGACGCCCGCCGCGTCTTCACCACCTTCGAGCAGCCCGACCTGAAGTCGGTCTTCACCTTCAACGTCACCGCGCCCTCGCACTGGGTCGTGGTCTCCAACGCCGCCACCCCCGAGCCCCGTGAGGTGGGCGACGGCGCCTCGGTGTGGAACTTCCCGACCACCAAGAAGATGTCGACCTACATCACCGCCGTAGTGGCCGGTGAGTACCACGGCGAGTTCGACACCTACGAGGGCAAGTTCGGCACGATCCCGCTCGGCCACTACTGCCGCCAGTCGCTCAAGGAGCACATGGACACCGCCGAGCTGGTCGCGCTCACCAAGCAGAGCTTCGCGTGGTTCGAGGAGCAGTTCGACTACCCCTACCCCTTCGGCAAGTACGACCAGCTCTACGTCCCGGAGTACAACGCCGGCGCGATGGAGAACGCCGGCTGCGTGACCCTGCGCGACGAGTACCTCCCCCGCAGCCGCCAGCCGCGCTCGTTCTTCGAGTTCCGCACGTCGGTGATCACCCACGAGATGGCCCACATGTGGTTCGGCGACCTCGTGACCATGAAGTGGTGGGACGACCTCTGGCTCAACGAGTCGTTCGCGGAGTGGGCCTGCTACTGGTGCGAGGCCAACGCGACCGACTTCACCGACGCCTGGACCGGCTTCGCCAACGCCCGCAAGCAGACCGGCTACCGCGCCGACCAGCTGCCCTCGACGCACCCGATCGCGGCCGACAACGTCGACCTGCACGCCGTCGAGGTCAACTTCGACATGATCACCTACGCCAAGGGCGCGTCGGTGCTCAAGCAGCTCGTCGCGTGGGTGGGCCTCGAGCCCTTCCTGAAGGGCCTGCGCGCCTACTTCAAGGAGTGGGAGTACGGCAACCCGGAGTTCAAGGACCTGCTCGCCACCCTCGAGAAGTCGTCGGGCCGCGAGCTCCAGGGCTGGGCCCAGGAGTGGCTGCAGACCGCCGGCGTCAACACGCTCACCCCGTCGTTCGAGCTCGGCGAGGACGGCACCTACTCCTCCTTCGCCGTCGCGCAGACCGCGTCGGAGGAGTGGCCGACGCTGCGCCGCCACCGCCTCGGCATCGGTCTGTACGACGCCGACGCGTCGGGCCGCCTGGTGCGCCGTGACTACCTCGAGGTCGACGTCGAGGGCGCGAGCACCGACGTCCCCGAGCTGGTCGGCGTCCAGCAGCCCGCGCTGCTGCTCCTCAACGACGAGGACCACGCCTACGCCAAGATCCGGCTCGACGAGCGGTCCCTGGCCACCGCGATCTCCGCGCTGTCGACCTTCGAGGACTCGCTGCCCCGCGCGCTCGTGTGGGGTGCGACGTGGGACATGACCCGCGACGGCGAGATGCGCGCCCGGGACTGGGTCGACCTGGTGCTGGCCAACATCGGCGAGGAGACCGACGCCTGGGCCGTCACCCGGATCCCGTCGTCCACCGCGCTCGCGGTCCACTCCTACTCCGACCCCGCGCACCGCACCGAGCTCCGCGCGACGTGGGAGCGCGGGCTGCGTGAGCTGCTGCTCGCCGCCGAGGCCGGCAGCGACCACCAGCTGACCTTCGCCCGGTCGTACGCCGCCACCGCGCACAGCGACGCCGCGCTCGACGACCTCATCGGCCTCCTGGACGGCTCCTTCACGATCGAGGGCCTCGCCGTCGACCAGGACATGCGCTGGGTGCTCATCACCGCGCTGGCGAAGTCCGGACGCTTCGGCGACGCCGAGATCGACGCCGAGCTCGAGGTCGACAAGACCATCTCCGGCAAGGAGCAGGCCGCCGCCGCCCGGGTCTCGCAGCCCACCGCGGAGGCCAAGGAGGCCGGCTGGAACGCCATCCTCGACCCCGCGACGCCGAACGAGACGTCGCGCGAGATGGTCTTCTCGATCTTCCGCTTCGGCCAGGAGGACGTCCTCGAGCCCTACCTCGAGAAGTTCCTCAGCGCGGCCGACACGGTCATCGACACCCTCGGCTTCCACAAGGCCTCGACCGTGCTCGAGTACGGCTTCCCCAAGCCCCTCGGCTCGCAGGCGACGCTGGAGCGCCTCGACGCGTGGCTGGCCGACAACAGCGCCCCCAAGGGTGCGCAGCGCTACGTCGGTGAGGCGCGGTCCGAGATCGCCCGGGCACTCGCCGCCCAGGCCTGCGACGCCCGCTGACCGGGCACTTCCTCGCGGTAGACCACGTCGACCGGGCAGTTCCTCGCGCTGTAGCGCGAGGAACTGCCCGGTCAGCGCATTTCAGCGCGAGGAAGTGCCCGGTCGGCGCATCTCAGCGGAAGGAAGCGCCCGCTCAGGCGTGGAGGGTGTTCTGCGGGCGGGCGTGCTCGGCGAGCATCGCGATGCCCCGCTGGAGCCCGCTCAGCAGCTTGCCGGAGGCGAACTCCGACGTCATGGCCAGCACGGCCAGCTCCACCTCGGCGTCGGTGAGGTGACGGCGTACGTCTCCACCGGTCACCACCTCGGTGACCCGGCGCGCAGGGTCGACCAGGATCAGCACGCTGCGCGCGGGCGCCACGAGCCGGTTGTGCAGCCGGGTCGCCCAGGCGCGCGTGTCGTCGCCCTCGGCCGGACCGGCGTAGACGGAGAACTCGAAGCGGCAGGACTGCTCGGCGACGCGGATCGCCTTGTCGAGGGCGAGACGGTCGCTCTCGCTCAGCAGCTCACCAGCTGCCACTTGCTCCACCTGCTCGGGAGTCGTCGCCGTCGGGGGCAGGGAGCTCGGCGACACCCTGACGGGGTCCGCCGATCCACTGGGCCTCGCCACCGGAGTGGTCGGGCAGCAGCTTCTCGCCGCGGACCATCGCCGGGAGGTAGACCGCGAGGCCGATGAGCACGAACAGCAGCAGCGGCGCACCGGCGTAGAGCGCGAGCGCGCCGAGGAAGTCGAGGTTGTTGACCTCGTCCTGACCGGCCCAGCCCTCGGGCACGTCGGCGTGGGCCGGCGCGGCCAGCAGGGCCAGCACAGGGACGCCGAGGACGGCGCTCGAGACGGCGGCGGCGCGGCCGGTCCGCCGGGGACGGGAGCGCCGGGTGCGGGTGGAGAGGCTGACGGGCGTGGTCACGGGTAGAAGGGTATCGCCCATACTGGCGGGCATGCCTCACCCCCTCACTACCCCGATCATCGACGTGACCAGGGTCTCCGGGAGCGAGACCAACACCCTCACCGCATGCTCGACCGACGAGTTCCTCTGCACCCGGGTGCTCGAGTGGACCGGCAACCAGGATCTCGCCAACGCGGCGGACTGGATCGTCGGGAAGCCGAGCGCCCTCGTGGGACTGATCCTGATCGGACTCGTGGTCCGGTGGGTGCTCCACCGGGTCATCGACCGCGTCGTGAAGCGCGCCGAGGTGGGCATGCTCCCCAACCGCGTCAGCAAGGCGATGACCGGCGGACGGATGGGTGCCGCGCTGAACCTGACCGAGGATCCCTCCCACACCCGCCGCGTGCAGCGCGCGGCGACCATGGGCTCGCTGCTGAAGAGCATCGTCACCGGCGTCGTCATGGTCGTGATCGCGCTGATGTTCATCGCCGAGCTCGGCTACGACATCGCCCCGCTGATCGCCAGCGCCGGCATCATCGGCGTCGCGATCGGCTTCGGCTCGCAGACGCTGGTCAAGGACTTCCTGTCCGGCATCTTCATGATCTTCGAGGACCAGTACGGCGTGGGTGACGAGGTCGACCTCGGCGAGGCCGTCGGCACCGTCGAGGCCGTGAGCCTGCGCGTCACGCGCCTGCGCGACGTCAACGGCACGGTCTGGTACGTCCGCAACGGCGAGATCCTCCGCGTGGGCAACATGAGCCAGAACTGGGCGCGCACGGTGCTCGACGTGAGCGTCGGCTACGGCGAGGACCTCGCCCGCGTCCGGAGCGTGCTCGCGGACGTGGCGCACGACCTGTGGGAGGACGAGGACTTCAAGGGCCGGATCATCGAGGAGCCGTCGGTCTGGGGCGTGCAGGACCTCGGCCCGGACGCCGTCCTGGTCCGCGTCGCGCTGAAGACCGCGCCGCTCGAGCAGTGGGCCGTGGCCCGCGAGATGCGGCAGCGGATCAAGTACCGCTTCGACCACGAGGGCATCGAGATCCCCTTCGCCCAGCGCGTGCTGTGGATGCGCGACGGCGACCCCCGGGCTGCCGGTGACGCGGCGGACTCCCCCGCCGAGCCCCCGCCCGGCGCGGCGCCCGCCGAGGGACCCGCGCGCGCGGAGGGACCTGCCTGAGGGCGCCTCCGGTGCGTTCCGGCGCACGGGACACAATGGTCGGGTGACCACCACCTTCTACGACGAGATCGGCGGCGAGCAGACGATCCGCACGATCGTCCACCGCTTCTACGAGGGTGTGGCCGACGACGAGCTGCTGCGCCCGATGTACCCCGAGGCCGACCTCGGTCCGGCGGAGGAGCGCTTCGCGCTGTTCCTCGTGCAGTACTGGGGCGGGCCCTCGACGTACTCCGAGACCCGCGGGCACCCGCGCCTGCGGATGCGGCACGCGCCCTTCCAGGTCACCCCGGCGGCCGCGCAGCGCTGGCTGGTCCACTTCCGGGCCGGCCTCGACGCAGCGAGCCTGACGCCGGAGCAGGACGAGCGGTTCTGGGACTACGTCACCCACGCCGCCCAGTTCATGGTCAACACCCTGGAGTGAGCTCCCGGTAGGCGTCCGGCACGGGTGCGGGCCGGCCCGTGGCGTTGTCGATGCACACCCCCACGACGCGGGCGCGGGCCAGCACGTCGTCGCCGTCGCGCACCACGGACTCGAAGACGACCGAGGTCCGACCGATGCGGGAGACCCACGTGCGGCAGTCGTACGGCTCGGGCCGGAACAGGATGGGTCGCCGGTAGTCGACGTCGGTCTGGGCGACCACGAGGTGGTAGCCCTCGCCGAGCTCGCCGGCCTGCGACACCATCAGCTGGATGCGGGCCTCCTGGAAGTACTCGAAGTACTTCACGTTGTTGACGTGGCCGTAGATGTCCACGTCGCTGAAGCGCACGTGCACCGGGTAGGTGCCGCCGGGCACCTCCACGACCTCGACCGGTGACGGTGGACGTACGGGCTCGTCCGGCTCGAGGAGGCGGGTCAGCGATTCCTTCTCCCCCGCGTGCAGCCGTCGTGGCCGCTCGGTGGCGAAGACGTACGGCGTCAGCACGGTGCGGGCGCGCAGGAAGACCGTGCGCTCCCCGGCCTCGTCCTCGGCGAAGATCTCGTAGCCCATGGTGAAGCTCGCGGCGCGGATCTCGGTGACCCAGCACTCGATGGCGACCGGCTCGAAGGAGAAGGTCAGCGAGGAGACGTAGGTGACCTCGTGGCGCACCACGACCACGCCCTCGGCCAGGTCGTCGGCCCGGCTGTCGGGGGCGTGGGTGCGGAACATGTCGACCCGCGCCTCCTGCATGTAGTCGACGTAGGTGACGTTGTTGACGTGGCCGAGCAGGTCGAGGTCGGCCCACCTGAGCGGGCAGCGGTAGAGGTGGCGCACCCACTGATCGTCGCAGAGATCGCGGTCGGCGCAGCAGCTGGATCGGTCCGTGACCCGACGTCACCGGGTCGGCTCGGTCGAGCGGCCCCAGTGGGCCCGTCTCAGTGGGCGAAGTAGCCGCGACCGTAGTAGGCGGGGATGGACTCGTGGCGGGCGATGCGGTCACGACGGGTCTCACGGAAGGCGAGGGTCAGGACCACTGAGGCGAGGACGAGCGCCAGCGCACTGACGATGCCGATGAAGACCAGGTAGGTGGTGATAGCGGTGGAGTCGGCGAGCATGATCGGTCCTTTCTACAGGCGTAGATTTTCTACGTACGTAGAAGGTTACTCCTCCCCGGCTGGATCACAAGTCGACCCGGTAGTGTCGTGCGACACCGCAAGTGAGGAGCGTGAAGACCGTGGGGCCAAGGCGTCAGGAGCTGTCGCCGCGACGTCGCGAGATCCTCGCTGCCGCCACGACGGTGCTCGCCCGGCAGGGCAACCGGGGGCTGACCCACCGCGCGGTCGACCGCGAGGCCGGGCTGTCCGAGGGGAGCACCTCAGCCTACTTCCGCACCCGAGAGGCGTTGCTGACCTCGGTGGGCGACGTCGTCGCCAATCGCCTGACCGCCGACGTCGACGCGCTGGGCACCCGACTGGCGGACTGCCCCGGCGACCACGAGCGGGCGGTGAGCGAGGTGTCGCGCCTCTTCGGACGCTGGCTCGCCGAGCCCGACCTGTTGGCTGCCCGGCTCGAGCTCACCGTGATCGCGATCCGCGACCCGGGGCTGGCCGAGCGCTTCCGGGTGTGGCGCGAGGACCTGGCCGCACTGGTGCGCGAGGTGATGCTCCGATCCGATTACGAGGGCAGCGCGTCGGCCGACACCCTCGTCGCTGCGCTCGACGGAGTGCTCCTCGCCTCACTGGTGCTGCCCACCCGACAACGCCGCGCCTTCGTCGACGAGAGCGTCGAGGCGCTGCTCACCGGTCTTGGTCCGCAGGCCCTCCCGGACTGACCACCGGGCCCGGCGCTAGCCTTGCCCGCGATCGAGCAACCCTGTCACCTCAGCCAGCAACCAGCCAGCGAACCGGAGTTCTCCATGCCCGAGGCAGTGATCGTTTCCGCAGCGCGTACCCCCATCGGCCGGGCCAACAAGGGCTCGCTGAAGGACTTCCGCCCCGACGACCTCACCGCGCTCGCCGTGCAGGCCGCGCTCGACAAGATCCCCGACCTCGACCCGACCACGATCGAGGACCTGCTGCTCGGCTGCGGCCTCCCTGGCGGCGAGTCGGGCAACAACATGGCCCGCGTCGTGACCACCCTCCTCGGCCTCGAGGTCCCCGGCGCCACGGTCACCCGCTACTGCTCCTCGTCGGTGCAGACGACCCGCATGGCCTTCCACGCGATCAAGGCCGGCGAGGGCGACATCTTCGTCTCCGCGGGCGTCGAGACCGTCTCGCGCTTCGCCAAGGGCACCTCCGACCACATCCCCGGCACCCGCAACCCGCTCTTCGAGGACGCCGGCGCGCGCACCGACGAGTATGCCCAGGGCGGCCGGGACTGGCACGACCCGCGCGAGGACGGTCAGCTGCCCGACATCTACATCGCGATGGGCCAGACGGCCGAGAACGTCGCGCGGATGCGCGGCCTGGACCGCAAGGAGCTCGACGAGTTCGCCGTCCGCTCGCAGAACCTCGCGGAGAAGGCGATCGCCGACGGCTTCTGGGCGCGCGAGATCACCCCGGTCACCACGCCCGACGGCACGGTCGTCACCCAGGACGACGGCCCGCGCGCCGGAGTGACGTACGACGCCATCGCCGGCCTCGACCCGGTCTTCCGCCCCGACGGCGTGGTCACGGCCGGCAACTGCTGCGCGCTCAACGACGGCGCCGCCGCCGTGGTCGTCATGTCCGACACCAAGGCCGCCGAGCTGGGCCTCACCCCGCTCGCGCGGATCGTCTCCACCGGCGTCTCGGGGCTCTCCCCCGAGATCATGGGCCTCGGTCCCGTCGAGGCGACGAAGAACGCCCTCAAGCACGCCGGCATGAGCATCGGCGACATCGACCTCGTCGAGATCAACGAGGCGTTCGCCGCGCAGGTCGTGCCGTCCTACCAGGACCTCGGCATCGACCTGGACCGCCTCAACGTCAACGGCGGCGCCATCGCGGTCGGCCACCCCTTCGGCATGACGGGTGCCCGGCTGCAGAACACGATGCTCAACAGCCTGGACTGGCACGACAAGTCCACCGGTCTCATCACCATGTGCGTCGGCGGCGGCCAGGGCATGGCGATGATCCTCGAGCGCGTCGGCTGACGGGTCCGGGCCCTGCGCGGCACTAGGCTGGCGCCATGACCACCACGGGGGAACCGCGCTGGCTCGACGACACGCAGCAGCACTCGTGGCGTGCCCTGATGATGGGCATGACGCTGCTGATGGAACGTCTCGACGACGACCTGCGCCGAGAGTTCGGGATGTCGCTGACCGAGTACGAGGTGCTGGTGCGGCTCTCCGAGCGCCCGGGCCGGGCGATGCGGATGGCACAGCTGGCCGACGCGATGGCGCACTCACGCAGCCGGGTGACGCACACCGTCGCCCGGATGGAGGCCGTCGGCTACGTCACCCGCGGCACGACGCCCGAGGACGGTCGCGGCGTGGTCGCGACGATGACCGACCAGGGCTACGAGCTGCTCGAGCGGGCCGCGCCGTGCCACGTGGAGAGCGTGCGCCGCAACATCGTCGACCTCGTCGCCGAGGACGATTTCGCCGCGGTCGGGCGGGTCTTCGACCGGGTGGCCGACCACCTCGTGACACGGCACCCGGAGTCGGAGATCCGTACGCAGTAGCAGCTCCCCGAGCAGACGAGAGCCGCCCGCGAGACTCCTCGCGGGCGGCTCTCTGTGTCAGGGATCAGTCGCGGGTCAGGCGGCGGTGCGTGACGCGGTGCGGACGCGCGGCCTCGATGCCGAGACGCTCGATCTTGTTCTCCTCGTAAGCGGCGAAGTTTCCCTCGAACCAGAACCACTGGGCCGGGTCCTCCTCGTCGCCCTCCCAGGCCAGGATGTGGGTCGCGACGCGGTCGAGGAACCACCGGTCGTGGGAGGTGACGACGGCGCAGCCGGGGAAGTCGAGCAGCGCGTCCTCGAGCGAGGACAGGGTCTCGACGTCGAGGTCGTTGGTGGGCTCGTCGAGGAGCAGCATGTTGCCGCCCATCTTGAGCGTCAGCGCGAGGTTGAGGCGGTTGCGCTCTCCACCGGAGAGCACGCCGGCCTTCTTCTGCTGGTCCGGGCCCTTGAAGCCGAACGAGGCGACGTAGGCGCGGCTGTTCATCTCGAAGTTGGCGACCTTGATGAAGTCCAGGCCGTCGGAGACGACCTCCCAGACGTTCTTGTTGGGGTCGATGCCGCCGCGGCTCTGGTCGACGTAGGAGAGCTTGACGGTCTGGCCGACCTTGAGGTCGCCGGTGTCGGGCTGCTCCTCCCCCGTGATCATCCGGAACAGCGTGGTCTTGCCGACGCCGTTGGGGCCGATGACGCCGACGATGCCGGCGCGCGGGAGCTTGAAGGACACGTCGTGCATGAGGGTGCGGCCCTCGAAGCCCTTGCCGAGCCCGTCGGCCTCCAGCACGATGTCGCCGAGGCGCGGACCGGCCGGGATGTTGATCTCGGAGGTGTCGATCTTGCGCATCCGGTCGGCCTCGGCCGCCATCTCCTCGTAGCGCGCGAGACGGGACTTGCTCTTGGTCTGGCGGGCCTTGGCGTTGGAGCGGACCCACTCGAGCTCGCGCTCGAGGACCTTGGCGCGCTTGGCGTCCTTCTGGCCCTCGATCTTGAGCCGGTCCTTCTTGGTCTCGAGGTAGGTCGTGTAGTTGCCCTCGTAGGGGTGCGCCTTGCCGCGGTCGAGCTCGAGGATCCACTGCGCGACGTTGTCGAGGAAGTAGCGGTCGTGGGTCACGGCCAGGACGGCACCGGGGTAGGAGGCGAGGTGGCCCTCGAGCCACTGCACCGACTCAGCGTCGAGGTGGTTGGTGGGCTCGTCGAGGAGCAGCAGGTCGGGCTGCTGGAGCAGCAGCTTGCACAGCGCGACGCGGCGGCGCTCACCACCGGACAGGTTGTCCACCAGGACGTCCGGCGGCGGGCAGCGCAGCGCGTCCATGGCCTGGTCGAGGCGGCTGTCGAGGTCCCACGCGTTGGCGTTGTCGAGCTCGGTCTGGAGGTTGCCGGTCTCCTCCATGAGCGCGTCCTGGTCGGCGTCGGGCTCGCCCATCTCCATGTAGGCGTCCTCGAGGCGCTTCATCTTGGCCTTGAGCTCGCCCACGGCCTCCTCGACGTTCTCCAGGACGGTCTTGCCCTCGCTGAGCGGGGGCTCCTGCTGGAGCATGCCGACGGTCGCCTCGGGGTCGAGGATCGCGTCCCCGTTGTTGGCGTGGTCGAGCTGCGCCATGATCTTGAGCAGCGAGGACTTGCCCGTGCCGTTGGGTCCGACGACGCCGATCTTGGCGCCGTGGAGGAACGAGAGGGTGACGTTGTCGAGGACGACCTTGTCACCGTGGGCCTTGCGCACATTGCGCAGTGTGAAGACGTACTCAGCCATGCGGGCGAGCCTACGGGGAACCGGACCCCGCCCGACAATCGCGCCCGGGACGCAGCGGACCTGAGACCATCCACCGCGGTCACCGCGTCGAGCAGGGTGGGGGCCGCCACCGAGGGGGCCTGCAGAAGGGGGATGCCATGCGTGGGAGCACCGGCGTCGACGAGGAGTTCACCTCGTTCGTCGCGTCCGCCTCACCCCAGCTCCACCGCAAGGCGTGGTTGCTGACCACGTCGTCGGTCGCGGCCGAGGACCTGCTCCAGACGGCGCTGGCCAAGGCGTACGTCCACTGGCGCCGGGTGAGCGCGGCCGACGACCCGACCGCCTACGTGAGCGGCATCGTGCTGAAGACCTTCCTCAGCGATCGGCGCCGCCGCAGCAGCACCGAGGTGGCAGTGGCGGAGGTCGACGACGTCAGCACGGAGGACGACGACCCGGCGCTGCGCCTGACGCTGCTGGCCGCCCTCCGCACGCTGGCGCCGCTCGACCGCGCGGTGGTCGTGCTGCGCTACTGGGAGGACCGCTCCGTGGAGGAGACCGCCCGCACGCTCCACCTGAGCAGCGCCGCGGTGAAGAACCGTTCGCTGCGTGCCCTTGCCACCCTGCGCACCCAGCTCGACGACGTGCGCGACCCGTTCCTGCTCCCGAAGGGTTCCCGATGAGCACCCACCGCACCGACGCCGCCCCCCTGCCCGGCTCCGACGAGGCCTACGTCCGCGAGGTCCTCGACTCCGCCATGTCCGGCACCCGGCCACCCGTCGACCTGCCCTCCGCCGCGCTCACCCGGGGTCGGCGCCTCCGCACCCGCCGCCGCGTCACGCTGGCAGCCGGCGTGGTCGCCACGAGCCTCGCGGTGGGCGTGAGCGCGCCCTGGCTGCTCGCCGGCGACGACAGGCCCGTGCGTGGCGACGACGTCGTGGCGACGCAGCCGCCAGGGCCCGACCCGGTGGCGGCTGCTCCGAGCGGCTGGTGGGACATGCCGTCACGGACGATGGTGAACAGGCTGACCGAGGTGCTGCCGAGCGGGGTCGTGCTGGTCGACACCGGCGACCTGGAGGCCGACTCGCCGCAGGGCAGCATGGGTCGCGGCTTCATCAACCCCACCGTCGGCACGTCGATGGACGGCGCGGTCGTCACGGGCAACGTCAACCTCATAATGTGGCCCGCACGCACCACCCCGGTCAACTTGGAGGGCGTCGGGCCGGAGGAGGCCACCTTCGAGGTGGGCGTGCAGGCCAGCCGGCTCACCTGCCCGGGAGACCTGGGCCCCAGCACGACCTCCTGCACCGAGATCCGCGGCTCCGGTGGCCAACCGGCGGGGCGACGCAGCACCACGGCGATGGGGGACCTCAGGATCATCGAGGTGGTCGTCGTCTCCGGCGACGGCATCGTCTACGGCGCCACCGCCAACACCGACGACGACAAGTGGGGCGCCGAGTCCCAGGTCACGGCGCCACGACCGCCCCTGACGATGGCGCAGCTCGAGGCGATCGTGCGCGACCAGGTGTGGACGTCCTACCAGCCGTGAGCTCAGGCCGCCTGCGCCTCCTCCGCGCTCGTCACCGGCTGCACCTCGGCGACCTCGGGCACCACCACCTTGGCGAACCGGCTCGTGCCGTGGCTCAGGTCGTGGCCGACGGAGGTGGCCACGACCTCGAAGGAGGTCTGCGGCTTGCCCTCGCGCTCCCACACGTCGGCGACGAGCCGGCCGTGCACGACGACGGGGTCGCCGCTGCTCAGCGAGTCGGCGACGTGGCGCGCGAGCCGGTTCCACGCCTTCACGGTGTGCCACGAGGTGGTGCCGCGGACCCACTCGCCGTCGCGGTAGCGGCTCGGGGTGCAGGCGACGCGGAACGAGGCGACCTGGCGGCCCTTGGCGAGCTCGCGCAGCGTGACCTCGCCGCCGATCCAGCCGGTCAGGGTGATCTGGGTGTCGTACATCGGGGTGTCTCCTGGACTCGGCGGCAGTGGTTCCGCCGCGGTCCTCCGAGGTTCGTCGCTCGGACCGACAGGCACGGCCCGTAGACGCGTGGAGCTGTGGACAACACCCGAACACGTGCCGCTGTGGACAGTTCGTGGCTCGGTCCGTCGTCGATGGGGCGCGAGGCCCCGGTCCGGACTGGACGTACGGCCTGGACGCGTGACGGCCGGCATGGCGGCCGTTGAGCGGCCGTTGGTCCGCTCGACCCCCGCCGGAGACAGCAGGCAGGTCAGCGCAGGTCAGCGCAGCGCGGTGGCCAGTCCGTCGCGGACCTCGGCGTAGGACGCGAGCTCGGCCTGGATCGGGGTGACGACGACCTCCGCGGACACCTCTGAGATCGCCTCGCGCAGGCGCTTGTCGGCCGAGCGCGCCCGCGCCTTCGCGGTGAGCGACACCAGCCAGCGGCACACCAGCGCCAGGAGGATGCCCAGCCCCACCCCGCCCAGCAGCATGAGCGTCGGGAGCGGGAAGGCGCCGACCTCGGGGGTCGGCGGGTCGGGCAGCCGGGCGTAGGAACCGAAGGCGAGCAGTGCCAGCCATCCGGCGCCGAGGACGGCGGAGACGATCAGGACGTACTGCAGGACGCGGACGAGGCCGGCCCACACCGGGATCTTCGCGGCGCCGAGGTCGGTCGAGGCGACCGCCCGGTCGAGGCGGTCCCCCAGGTCGGGCAGGCGCGAGACGGATGCCGCGCGGACGGCGGAGGCCCAGGCTGGGGCCATGCCCTCACCGACGTGGTCGGCCAGGGCACGGACCTCGGTGTCGACCCGGGCCCGCTGGACGCCGGTGGCCTTGGGCACCGACGTGCGGGCGGTGCCGGTGAGCTCCTTGCCGGACGCGCCGAGGTCGAGGTGCAGGCGCTTGAGCGGGTCGGGCTTGAGCCGCGAGAACCAGGCCGTCACCGGCCAGCCGGTCGCCCGGTTGGCCCGCAGGCGGGTGGAGTCAGCGACGGCCTTCACCACGGTCGGCACCCCGGCCGCCTCGGCGAAGGCGTCGTCGAGGGCGGCGATCCGCTCCTTCGACAGGGTCGGCGCCTTGCCGGTGCCGGTGGCCTCCTGAAGACGCTGGGCGGCGCTCTTCACGTCGGCCTCGAGCCGCGAGCGGGTGACCTTCTTGGCCGCGACGCGCTCGGCGATCATGCCGCGCAGCTCGTCGACGCCCCAGCCGTGGCGCGCGCTCACGCCGAGCACCGGGACGCCGGCCAGGCCGTCGGCCTCGAGCAGGCGGCTCACGTCCTCGATCATCGAGGCGCGCCGGTCCTCCGGCACGGTGTCGATGTGGTTGAGCACCACCAGCATCACGTCGCGGTGCCCCGACAGCGGCTTGAGGAAGCGGTCGTGGATGGCGGCGTCGGCGTACTTCTGCGGGTCGAGCACCCACACGAGCATGTCGGCGAGCTGCACCAGGCGCTCGACCTCGAGGTGGTGGGAGACCTCGGTGGAGTCGTGGTCGGGGAGGTCGAGGAGCACGACGCCGCGCAGCTCGACGTCCTCGTCGGCCTTGGAGAGCATCGAGTCGCGGGTGACCTGGTGGCGCGAGGGGATGCCGAGCCACTCGAGCAGCTCCTCGGCACCCTCCTTGCCCCACACGCAGGCCGTGGCCCACGACGTGGTGGGACGGCGTACGCCGACCGCGGCGAGCTCGAGTCCGCTCAGTGCGTTGAAGGTGGAGGACTTGCCCGAGCCGGTCGCGCCGGCGAGCGCGACGACGGTGTGGTCGGCGGACAGCTTGAGGCGACCTGCCGCGCGGGCGGCGACCTTCTCCGCGTCGTCCACGACGGCGTCGTCGACGCGTCCGCGGGCGGCCGTGGCGGCGCGCTCGAGCCCGTCGACGCGGGCTCCGATGTCAGAGCTCCGGGTGACCAGCTTCTTGGCCCCTTCGAGCAACGACGTCATGACTCCCTCACGGTTGGGTGGTGCGGTTGTTGGGGACTCAACCCTAGGGGGCGCTCTCGGGAGCGTCCGAACCCTGGGGCTGCTGCGTCGCGGCGTAGCGGAGGTCGTCGACCTTGCGGGCCGCGGAGCGCATTCGCTCGGGCGCCTCGGGCGAGATCTCGAGGCTGTCGAGGAGGTCGGTGTAGCGGCGTCGCTCGGCGTCGAGCAGGTCGCTCATCGAGGACTCGAGCCGCTGGCGCGCGCGCTCGGCGAGGCTGCGCACCGCCTGGTCGCCGAAGACCGCCTCGAGCAGCTTCTGCCCCAGGAGCGCCGAGCCGCCGGCGATGCCCGCCTCCGCGCCGACCAGGAGGCCGCCGGTGTGGGCGAAGACGACGATCATCAGCGCGACCGCGAGGCCGTTGACGCCGAAGGCCAGGAATCGCGCGGTGGAGCGCTTGTCGGCGCCCTCGCTGCGCACCATCTCGAGCACGTCGTCCTGCCAGTCGCGCACGGCGCGCTCGGCACGGCGACGGAAGTCACGGGACGCACGACCGAGGTCCTCGCCGGCGTCGCGGAGCAGGATCTGACCGGCGGCGGTGCCGCGCCACGACGCCTCGGCACGCTCGGCGGCGGCCTCGGCGTGCTCGAGGATGAGGGTCTCGAGCCCGGACTCGACGGCGACGGTGACGCGCTCGGCCTGCTGCGGCTTGCCCTTGACCGCGTTGACGACCCGGTCGCGGATCCATCCGACGCGCGTCTCGAGCGTCTTGAGCAGCTCCCCGGTGCCGACGAACTCCTGCCAGCGGGCCAGCACCTCGCCGCGCAGCAGCGAGCCGTCGGCCGAGGCCTCGCCGACCGCCTTCACGGCCCGGTCGTAGGCCTCGTTGGCGTCCTCGCGCAGGCGGCGTACGGCATCGGTCTGCTCGGTCGCGGCGTCGGCGACGGTGTGCGTACGCCGACCGAGCGTGCGGATCGCGCCGTCGAGGGTCTGCTGGACGACCGCGGCGCGGGCGTCCTGGTCGTCGGCGAGCGCCTGGAGCCAGCGGCGGATGTCGATCACCGAGTCCGAGGGCAGCAACCCCATCTCGGAGACCTCGCCCTCCTCGACGGTGAAGAGCGGGGAGTCCTTCAGGCCGCGGCTGGCGAGCATCCGCGCGAGGTGGGTGGCGATGGTGTCGACCGCGTCGGCAGGCGTGCGGTCGAGCACGATCGCCACTGCTGCCGAGCGCTCGGCGGCCTTGCGCAGGAAGTCCCACGGCACCTGGTCGGCGTAGCGCGCGGCCGAGGTGACGAACAGCCACAGGTCGGCGGCGGCGAGCAGCTGGGCCGCGAGCACGCGGTTGCGCTCCTCGACCGAGTCGATGTCGGGGGCGTCGAGGATCGCCAGGCCGGGCGACATCGCGGGCGAGGCGACCAGCTGGAGCGCCTCGGGGTCGTTGGTCTGCCGGGTGACGCGCTCGAGCTCGGGCAGCAGCCGGTCCTGGCCGAACCACTTCGCGTCGTCGGGGTGGTGCACCAGCACCGGCGAGCGGGTGGTGGGGCGCAGCACGCCCGGCGTGGTCACGCGGGTGCCGACAAGCGAGTTCACCAGGGTCGACTTGCCGGCGCCGGTGGAGCCGCCGACGACCGCGAGCAGCGGTGCGTCGAGGGTCATCAGGCGCGGGATGACGTAGTCCTCGAGCTGGTCGACCATCTCGGCACGGGCCGCACGCTGCTCCTCGGCGCCGGGCAGCTCCAGCGGCAGCCGGGCCTCCTGCAGCGCGCCGCGCAGCCGCACGAGGGCGGTCACCATCGCGGTCGTGGCGTCGGGCGTACGACGGCCGGGGAACGGCGTCTGGTCCGCCTCGGGCTCGCTCATCGGGTGGGTACCACCTGTCCGGGGAAGGAGATGTAGGGGCGGATGAGCCGCAGCTCCTCGACGTGCTCCTGCCCGCGGACGGCGAAGTCGTCCGGAGCGGTGCCGCGGAGGTAGCGGTGGTGCAGGTAGCCCAGCTCGATGGCGGCCGCCTGGTACTCGCGCATGCCGCGCTCGGCCTGCTTGCCTCCGTGGTGGAGCGCCCAGCGGCGTGCATGCCTGCGGGCCGGCAGGTCCACCAGCCACGGGATGTCGGTGGCGGGCAGGAGGCCGCGCTCGGCGGCGTCCTGGAGCGCCTCGGCCAGGAGCGGCCGCTCGGAGCGCCGACGGTAGACCGCGAACGCCACCACGCCGAGGAAGGCCGGCAGCATCAGCGTGGCGTAGACGACGAGGAACGTGCCCTGGATCGTGGAGTAGTTCCACAACCCGTGGAGCAGCGCGGCGAGCGCGAGCCCGACGACGGGTGCGAGGCGGCGTACGAGCGGGCGGGAGCTGGAGATCGCGAGCCCCACGCCGATGCCGGTGAAGACCGTGAAGAGCGGGTGGGCGAACGGGCTCAGCAGGCACCGGACGATGAAGGTGGTGGTCAGCGCCACCGAGCCGCCCTCGAGGCCGTCGGTCCCGCTGTAGGCGGCGGCGAGGTAGAGGATGTTCTCGGTGAAGGCGAAGCCGATGCCGACCATGCCGGCGTAGACGATGCCGTCGAGCACGCCGTCGAGCTCGTGGCGCCGCCACCACAGCAGCAGCACCAGGAAGGCACCCTTGGTGACCTCCTCGGTCACCGGCGCGACGACGGAGACCGAGTCGGACTCGCTCGCGCCGCCGGCCATGCCGAGGACCTGGAGCACCAGCGCGGCGGCCGTGGCGACGAACGCACCCCACAGCAGCCCCGCGGCGAGCAGGCCCCGCGGCTCGGGCTCGTAGCGGTCGAGCCACATGAAGCATCCGACGAGCGGACCCACCGGCAGGGCCGCGAGGAGCGCGGCCAGCGCGAGGGTCCCCGGAGCCCCGGAGAGGGCGACCACGAGGGCCATCGCAGCGGCGCCGACGAGCACCAGGACTGCCACCACGACCGTGAAGGCAACGCTGTCGCGGCGGCGTCGATGCATGGTATGACCCTAACGGAGCAAGGCTCCTCGACCGCGGTTGCCGCACCCCAAGGGGCGTGCACCACGCCCTCGTGGGCTGGGGCCCCCGCGTCGTACAGTGACCGCGTGAGCGAGCAGACGACCCCCGAGAGCACCGAGCCCAAGACCGAGTCGCACGACCCGGCGGTGCCCGCCGCCTACGCCGCCTTCATGCGCAAGGGCTGGGGCGACCGGGCGCTGGACATGCCGCGGCACCCTGTCGCCGACCGCGCCGCGACCCGCCGTGCCGCCCTCGCGAAGGCCTTCCCCGACGACCGGCTCGTGCTCCCCGCCGGCACCTACAAGGTCCGCGCCAACGACACCGACTACCGCTTCCGTCCCGACACCGCACACACCTACTTCACGGGCAACCAGACCTCCGACGCCGTGCTGGTGATCGAGGACGGCGAGTCGGTGCTCTACGCCCGCCCGCGCTCCGAGCGCGACACCGACGAGTTCTTCCGCGACCGGCAGTACGGCGAGCTGTGGGCCGGTCGCCGCCCCTCGGCGCAGGAGATCTCCGACTCGCTCGGCATCGAGGTCCGCCACGTCAAGGACCTGCCGTCCTTCGACGACGACCGCAAGACCCGCGACGTCACCACCGACGAGGACCTCGCCCGCGTGGCCGACGAGCTGCGGCTGGTCAAGGACGAGTGGGAGGTCGGCGAGCTCCAGGAGGCCTGCGACATCACCACGCTCGGCTTCGAGGACTCGGTGCGCGAGTGGGACCGGGTGCTGGAGTTCGGCGAGCGCTGGATCGAGGGCACGTTCTTCCGCCGCGCCCGCGCGATGGGCAACGACATCGGCTACGACTCGATCTGCGCGGGCGGCTCGCACGCCACGACGCTGCACTGGATCGACAACACCGGCTCCATCGAGCCCGGCAAGCTCGTGCTGCTCGACATGGGCGTCGAGGGCAGCAACCTCTACACCGCCGACGTGACGCGCACGCTGCCCGTCGACGGCACCTTCACCCCGCTCCAGCGCGACCTCTACGACCTGGTCTTCACCGCCCAGCAGAAGGGCATCGAGGCCGTACGCCCCGGCGTCCCGTTCCTGGCCGCCCATCACGCGGCGATGGAGGTGCTGGCGCACGGGCTCGAGGACCTCGGCCTGCTGCCCGTGTCGGCCCAGGAGGCGCTCGACCCCGAGTCGAAGGTCTACGCCCGCTGGACGCTGCACGGCACCTCCCACATGCTCGGCATGGACGTGCACGACTGCGGCCGCGCCTCGGCCGACATCTACCCCAAGGGCGACCTCGCCGAGGGCATGGTGCTCACCGTCGAGCCGGGCCTCTACTTCCAGGAGGACGACCTGCTCGTCCCCGCGGAGCTGCGCGGCATCGGCATCCGGATCGAGGACGACATCCTCGTGACCGCCGACGGGCACACCAACCTCTCGGCCTCGCTCCCCCGCTCGTCGGCGGACGTCGAGGAGTGGATGGGCCGGCTGCGCTGAGGTGGACTGCCACCACTACGACGCCTTCCGCTGCCGCTCGTGCAGCCTGCTCGAGGTCCCGCGGGCGCGCCAGCTCTCCGACAAGGAGGAGCACGCGCGCTCGCTGGTCGGCTCCCCCGTGTGGCTGCCGACGGTCGCCGGCGCGGAGGCGGGCTTTCGCAACAAGGCCAAGATGGCCGTCGGGGGCACGGTCGACGCCCCCACCCTCGGCATCCTCGACCGCGACCTCGCGGGGGTGGACCTGCGTGACTGCGGCCTGCACTCGCCCGGCCTGACGACGGCCCTCGGCCGGATCGCCGAGTGGATCAGCGACGCCGGGCTGACGCCGTACGACGTCGCGACGCGCAGCGGCGAGCTCAAGCACGTCCTGCTCACCGAGTCGCCCGACGCGGAGCTGATGCTGCGGCTGGTGATGCGCTCGACGGCACTCGAGGCACGCGTCCGCTCCCGGCTCCCGGGGCTGCTCGACTCCGTGCCGGGCCTGCGCGTCGTGACGATCAACGTGCAGCCCGAGCACAAGGCGGTGCTGGAGGGCGAGCGCGAGATCGTGCTCACCGAGCACGCCACCCTGCCGATGCGCCTCGCCACCGGGGTCACGCTCCGGCTCGGGCCGAAGTCGTTCTTCCAGACCAACACTCCCGTCGCGGAGGCGTTGTACGACCAGGCGCGGGCGTGGGTGGACGCGCTGCCGGACGTCCGCGGCGTGTGGGACCTCTACTGCGGGGTCGGCGGCTTCGCGCTGCACCTCGCACGCGCCGACCGCGAGGTGGTCGGGGTCGAGGTGTCGGCGGATGCGATCGCCGCAGCGGGAGCCACGGCGGCCGAGCTCGGGGTGACGGCAGGGTTCGTGGCCGCCGACGCGACGGCGTACGCCCTGGGCGCCGGCGACGCGCCCGACCTGGTCGTCGTCAACCCGCCCCGGCGCGGGATCGGCGCCGACCTTGCGGGCTGGCTCGAGGCGTCAGGCGTGGGCAACGTCGTCTACTCGTCGTGCAACGCCGAGTCGCTGGCGCGCGACCTCGCGCTCATGCCGTCGCTGCGCCCGGTGGAGGCCCGGGTGCTCGACATGTTCCCCCACACCTCCCACTACGAGGTGCTGGTGCTGCTCGCGCGGTGAGCGTCAGGCCTCGCGCCACCCGGTGGCGGAGTCGTGCCCGTGGGCCGCCATCAGGCTGAGGCCGCCGTCGACGGTGTACGACGAGCCGGTGACGTACGCCGACCGCGGCGAGGCCAGGAAGCCGATGACCGAGGCGACTTCGGCCACGTGCCCGGGGCGTCCGACGGGGTTGCCCGGCCGGTCCAGGTGGTAGGCCTCGGACTCGTCCTGGCCGGTCATGGGCGTGGAGATCTCGCCGGGCGCGACCGCGTTGACGGTGATGCCGTGCTGGGCCAGCTCGAGTGCGAGCACCTTGGTCAGCATGCCCAGCCCGCCCTTCGCGGCGCAGTAGGCGGCTGCGCCGTAGCGCGGAAGGTGCTCGTGCACGCTCGTGACGCTGATGATGCGCCCACCCGATGCCTGCTGCACCATGCGGCGTGCGGCGCGCTGGGAGCACAGGAACGGTCCGTCGAGGTCGGTCGCCAGGACGTGGCGCCACGTGTGGAGGTCGAGGTCGAGCACGCGGTCGGAGTGGCCGGTCCCCGCGACGTTGACGAGCACGCCCAGTCCCCCGAGCTGGTCGGCCAGCCGGTCGACGACCTCACCGGCATCGGGCGACGAGGCGTCGAACGGCTCGACGAAGCTGCGCTGTCCCCTCCTCGTGACCTCCTCGGCGGTCTCGCGGATGCCGACCTCGTCGCTGTGGAAGGTCAGGCCGACGTCGAAGCCCTCGCTTGCCAGCAGGGTGGCGGTCGCCTGTCCGATGCCTGAGTCGCTGCCGGTGACGATCGCGAGCCGGGGGTGGTGGTTGCTCATGTCGGAGGCGTACCCCACGACGGCCGTGCCGATGCGTCCCCTGCGTCAGGCATGGCTCAGGGCAGGTGCAGCCCGCCCCTGGGGCGCAGGCGGTACCACCGGAACCCGTAGCCCTCGAGGCTCACCTCGACCGAACCGTCGGTCACCGCCACCTGCTCGTCGTGGAGCAGGTCGACGAGCTCACGGGTCTCGTCGAACCCGTCGACGTCGAGGTCGACCACCACCGGGTCGGCGCCGAGGTTGTGCACGGCGACGAGGGCGACCTCGTCGAGGTCGCAGCGGTGGGCTAGCACGCGGCTCTCGGGCTGCTCGATCACCGAGAACTCGCCCCAGCCGAGCTCGGGACACATCCGGTAGGTGCCGATGAGGGTCCGCATGAAGCTCCACAGGGAGTCGGGGTCGCGGCGCTGCTCGGCCACGTTGACGTGCGCGGGGCCGTAGCCGTCCGGCACCACGCGCTGCACCAGCCGACCCGGCGCCGCCTGCGAGAAGCCGCCGTTGCGACCCGGGGTCCACTGCATCGGCGTACGCACGGCCATCCGGCCCTCGGCGGCGGGATCCTCGCCCATCCCGATCTCCTCGCCGTAGTAGAGCGTCGGGGTGCCGGGCAGCGTGAAGAGCAGGCTGTAGGCCATCCGGACGCGACGCGGGTCGCCGCCCATCATGGGGGGCACGCGTCGCTTGAGGCCCCGGCCGAAGAGCTGCATCTCGGGATCGGGGCCGAAGGCGGCGAAGACCTCCTGCCGCTCGCCCTCGCCCAGCTTGTCCAGCGTCAGCTCGTCGTGGTTGCGCAGGAAGGTCGCCCACTGGCAGGTCGTGTGGATCGCCGGCCTCGCCTCAAGCGCCTCGACGAGCGGCGCCGCGTCCTCGCGGGCCAGGGCGAGGTAGGTGGCCTGCATGCCGATGAAGTCGAACTGCATCTGCAGCTCGTTGCCCGCCTCCCCGCCGAAGAACTCCAGCTGCTGGGCGTGCGGGAGGTTCACCTCCCCCAGCATCATCGCGTGGCCGGCGCGCCGGTTCAGGAACGCGCGGATCCGCCGCACCAGGTCGTGGGGGTCGACCACGAGGTCCGGGTCGCCGCCGTCGTCGACCGTCTGCTCGAGGAAGGGGATCCCGTCGACCCGGAAGCCGTCGAACCCGAGCTCGAGCCAGAAGCCCACGACCCGCAGGATCTCCTCGACCACCTTCGGGTTGGCGAGGTTCAGGTCCGGCTGGTGCTTGTAGAAGTGGTGGAGGTACCACTCCCCCGTCCGCTCGTCGAGCTCCCAGATGGAGTCCTCCTGATCGGGGAACACGACGGCGTCGGACGTGTCCGGCGGCTCGGTGTCGCGCCACACGTAGTAGTCGCGGAAGGGGTTGTCGGTGCTGCGGCGGGCGGCCTTGAACCACGGATGCCGGTCGGAGGTGTGGTTGATGACGAGGTCGGCGATGACGTTGATCCCGCGATCGTGGGCCGTGCGCAGCACCTCGACGAGCTGTCCGTGGTTGCCCAGGCGCTGGTCCACCCCGTAGAGGTCGACGATGTCGTAGCCGTCATCCCGGTCGGGGCTGGGGTAGAACGGCATCAGCCACAGGCACGTGATCCCGAGCTCGGCGAGGTAGTCGATGCGCTCGGCCAGGCCGGCCAGGTCGCCGACGCCGTTGCCGTCCAGGTCGTAGAAGGTCTCGATGTCGAGGCAGTAGACGACGGCCGTCTTCCACCACACGTCGCTGGTGTCGGTGATCTGCACGGTCAGCTCCCGTCCACGTCGGAGGCACCGCGCAGCTGCGGCAGCACCCGGTCGGCGAAGGTGTCGATGAAGCGCTCCTGCTCCTGCCCCACGTGGTGGAGGTAGAGGTCGTCGAAGCCCAGGTCGGCGTAGTCGGCCAGCCAGGCCGCGTGCTCCGCCGGGTCGGAGGAGACCAGCACGGCACGGCGTACGGACTCCATCGTGACGTGCTCACCGATCTCGTCGAAGGCTGCCGGGGTCTCCACGTCCCACGGGACGTCGCCGCCGAGCACGTTCGTGCGCCACTGGTCGAAGGCGATCGCCTCGGCCTCGGCCTGCGTGGGAGCCCAGGAGAGGTGGACCTGGAGCGCGAGGCGGCCCCGACCGCCGCTGTCCCGGTAGGCCGCGACGAGCTGCCGCAGCGTCTCGTGCGGCTGGTTGATGGTGACCAGGCCGTCCGCCCACGAGGCCACCCGTGCCGCCGACGTGACGCTCACGGCGGGACCGACGAGGAGCGGTGGCACCTCCGGGAGGTCCCACAGCCGCGCCCGGTCGACCCGGACGCGTCCGTCGTGGCTCACCTCCTCGCCCCCGAGGAGGCGTCGGATGATGTCGACGCACTCCTCGAGCCGGCGGGTGCGCTCCTCCTTGGCAGGCCACCGGTCGCCGGTGACGTGCTCGTTGCTCGCCTCGCCGCTGCCGAGAGCGACCCAGAAGCGCCCGGGGAACATGTCGGCCAGCGTGGCGATCTTCTGGGCGTGCACCGCCGGGTGGTAGCGCTGGCCGGGAGCCGAGACGCACCCGATGGCGAGGCCGGTGGTGGCCAGCGCTGCGCCCAGCCACGACCAGGCATAGCCGGAGTGGCCCTGGCGGGCGCTCCAGGGTCCGAGGTGGTCCGAGCACATCGCCATGTCGAAGCCTGCCTGCTCGACGTGCTGGACGTCGCGCAGCAGCTCGCTCGGGGAGATCTGCTCGTGGGAGGCGTGGAAGCCGATCCGGGTCATGGACCCACCACACCGCAGGGGCGCCCGCACCGCAACCGCGGCACCTCTGCAGATACGACGTGCTCCCCTGTCGGGGTGGGTTGCCGCCCGGCGGGAGCGGGCGCCTCAGCCGCGGAAGACCTTGGGGCCCTTGGCGAGGGCGTCGCGGACGGTTCCGTCCCGGTGAGCGTCGTCGGCGTAGAGGGCCGCGAGCTCGGGCTGGTCCTGGTCCGCGGCGATGCCGACGACGCCCACGCCGACCTGCACCCAGCGCGGCGCGTCGAGGCAGGCGGTGGGCAGCGAGGTCGTCAGCGTGCCGGCTCCGCGGTCCACCTTGGACTTCAGGGCGCCGCACTCGACGGTCTTCCCGCGACGCTCGATGCTGGAGATCGGCTTCCCGCCGAGGCGCTCGACGACGACGTCGAAGGGGCCCCTCGGCGTGCTGACGCGGAGCACCGTGAACTGGAACGGGTCCTTCTCCAGCGCCCGGAAGCCGACCGTCAGCCGCAGCCGGTTCGCGCCGTGCGCCACCGCCGTCCGGACCACGTCGACCCCCTGGTAGCCGGGCGCCGGGACGGCATCCTCGAGCTCCATCGACCCGTCCACGAGGGTGACGACGTCACCCACGCTGTCCTGGGTCACCACCTTCTCGGCGTGGGCCGCCACGGGCAGCAGCAGGGTCACCGGGACGAGGAGGGCAGCGAGACGCGCGCCGAGACGAGAGGACATAACCGGGATCCTAGGGCTCGGGTGTCCCGTGTGAGGCGGACCACGGAACAGGTGGCCGAAAGTATCGGTTGCACCCGACGTGAGCGCGCCTTCCACCTCCTCCTCGACGGCTCCCGCGACCGTCGGCGACCTGCTGACGCAGCGTCGCGCCGTGGACCTCGCGCGCACCGAGAGCGCACTCTGTCGCCTCCTGCTCGCCGCCGACTGACCAGCGCACCTGCGCATCCCGGCGACCGCGGACCACGCGCGCCGTTCCGAAAGGTTATCTTTTCACTATGACTACTTCAGTTAGCGAGACCGAGAAGCCCACCCGCTTCCGGCTCCCCTCGTTCGGCGCGCAGGTCCTGATCGGGCTCGTGCTGGGCGTGGTCCTGGGCCTGGTGGCCCGCAGCATGGGCGCCGACGGCGTCGACGCCACGACCGGCGAGGTCGACCCCAACTGGCTCACCGAGACCCTCAGCACCATCGGCGGCACGTTCGTCACGCTGCTGCGTGCGGTGGTCCCGCCGCTGGTGTTCCTGGCGATCGTCGCCTCCATCGCCAACCTGCGCGACGTCACCGGTGCCGCGCGCCTGGCCTGGAAGACGCTGGCCTGGTTCGCCATCACCGCACTGATCGCGGTGGTCATCGGCATCGTCCTCGGCCTGGTCATCCAGCCCGGCGACCACACCAGCGTGGCCTCCGACGCCGCCTCCGCCCCGTCGTCGACCGGCTCGTGGCTGGACTTCCTCACCGGCCTCGTCCCGGCCAACGTGCTGGGCCTCGAGGGCTCCGCGGGCGACAACGGCAGCGTGTCGATGTCGTTCAACGTGCTGCAGATCCTCGTCGTCGCCATCGCCATCGGCATCGCCACCCTCAAGGTCGGCGAGGCTGCCGACGCGTTCCTCACCTTCGTCCGCTCGGCGCTCGCGGTCGTGCAGAAGGTGCTGTGGTGGATCATCCTGCTCGCCCCGATCGCGACGGTCGGCCTGCTGGGCAACGCCGTCGCGAGCTACGGGTGGGACGCGCTGGGGTCGCTGGGCATGTTCACGGTCGCGATCTACGCCGGCCTGGCGCTCGTCCTGCTCGGCGTCTACCCCGCCCTGCTGCGCCTCAACGGGCTCTCGGTCAAGCAGTTCTTCACCGGCGCATGGCCCGCGATGACCCTGGCCTTCGTGTCGCGCTCGTCGGTGGGCACGATGCCCGTCACCCAGAGCGTGACCGAGCGCAACCTGGGCGTCCCTCGGGCGTACGCCTCCTTCGCCGTGCCCCTGGGAGCCACCACCAAGATGGACGGCTGCGCCTCGATCTACCCCGCGATCTCGGCGATCTTCGTCGCGCAGTTCTTCGGCCTCGACCTGTCGGTCACCGACTACCTGCTGATCGCCTTCGTCTCGGTCATCGGCTCCGCGGCCACCGCCGGCGTCACCGGTGCGACGGTGATGCTGACGCTGACGCTGTCGACGCTGGGCCTGCCGCTCGAGGGCGTCGGCCTGCTGCTCGCGATCGACCCGATCCTCGACATGGGTCGCACCGCGGTCAACGTCACCGGCCAGGCGCTCGTGCCGACGCTCGTGGCCAAGCGGGAGGGCATCCTCGACCAGGAGGCGTACGACGCACCGCGCGGGCGCACCGCGTGGCGCGAGGACGCCGACCTCGAGGCGCGTCCGGCGACGGCCACCACCGCGGCCTGAGCCGTCCCGGCCCGGCCCTCCGCACGCAGGAGGGCCGGGCTTGGGATACTGGCGCCACGGCCCCCGTGGCGCAACGGATAGCGCATCGGATTTCTACTCCGCCGGTTGCAGGTTCGAATCCTGCCGGGGGCGCCATCGTGATGTCTCAGGACAACCGCAAGGACACGCGGCGAGCCTCCACCCCGGCGGCTCCCCGCCGTCGCAGGATGTGATCAGGCCCCGCCACGTATGAGGTAGCGGGGCCGTACACATCTCCCCTCCGCGGCTCCTCTCCCTTCCCAGGGGTGAAGTGGGCTCATGGGCCGTCCCGTCGTCGGGTACGACCACGTCTCCTGCACCCACGAGATGGAGCACCACGATGGCGAACGAACTGGTGACGGGACTGCTGACCGTGATCAGCGTCCTCGCCGGACTTGCCGCGCTGCTGGTCCTGCTGGCCGCGCTCGATCCGACGAACGTCCCGCGCGAGAAGTGACACGCAAGAAATAGGTGAAGCCCCACCAAGTATGAGTTGGTGGGGCTTCGGCGTCTTCCGGACCGGAGTCCTTCCAACACCTCAGTTCTACGCCCTGCGGCACGTGCCGCGCAAGGGGCCGAACGGCCCTATCGCGAACCGCCCGTGTCAGCGGCGTACGCCTCGATCTCGGCGGCGATGCGGGCCTTCACCTCGGCGGGGGCGAAGGAGGCGTCGACGGCCGCACGCGCCAGGTCGGCGACCCCGCGCTCGTCGAGGTCGAGCAGTCCGGCTGCGACCTCGTAGTCGTTGTTCAGCGTCGTGGCGAACATCGGTGGGTCGTCGGAGTTGATCGTGACCGTGATCCCCGCGTCGACGAACGTGCGCAGCGGATGGTCCTCGATCCGGTCGACCGCGCGGGTCGCGACGTTGGACGTCGGGCAGACCTCGAGCACGACACCCGTCTCCGCGAGGTGGGCCAGCAGCTCCGGGTCCTCCGCGGCCGAGCAGCCGTGACCGATGCGCTCGGCGCCCAGCAGCCGCACGGACTCCCAGATCGTCTCCGGCCCGGTGGTCTCCCCCGCGTGCGGCACCGAGCGCAGGCCGGCGGCCCGGGCGGTGGTGAAGTGCGGCTCGAACTGCGCGCGCGGGACCCCGATCTCCGGCCCGCCCAGGCCGAAGCCGACCAGGGCGTCGGTGCGGTGCTCGAGGGCGTACGCCAGGGTCGCGTCGGCGGCCGGGACGCCCGACTCCCCGGGGATGTCGTAGATCCACTGCAGCACCAGGCCGAAGTCGCGCTCCGCCGCGACGCGCGCGTCCTCGATGGCCTCGGTGTAGGCCTCGATGGCGATGCCGCGGGCCACCGACGTGTACGGCGTGCAGGTGAGCTCCGCGTACCTCAGGTTCTGACCCTGGGCCATCTCACGCGCGACCTCGTAGGTCAGCAGCCGGATGTCCTCGGGCGTGCGGATGAGGTCGACGACCGCGAGGTAGACCTCGATGAAGTGGGCGAAGTCGCGGAAGGTGAAGAAGTCCCGGAGCCCCTCCAGGTCGGAGGGGACCCCGGCGTCGGGGTGGCGTGCCGCGAGCTCGGAGACGATCCGCGGCGACGCCGACCCGACGTGGTGGACGTGGAGCTCGGCCTTGGGCAGGCCGGCGATGAAGGGTGCGAGGCTCACGCCCCGCAGTGTCGCAGAGACCTCAGCCGACCATCTGGGCGGCGATCTCCTGCAGCGTCTCGCCCTCCACGACCTCGCCGTCGACGAGCACCGTCGGAGTGGAGTTCACACCCTCGCGCGAGGCGGCGTCGTTGGCGGCGTCGACCCAGCCCTCGAAGGCCATGTCCTCGATGCCCGGACGGACGGCGTCCTCCTCCGCACCGGCCTCGACGGCCCACTCGACGAGCTGATCATCGTCGGGGAACGGGCCGGACTCCGGCGGCTGGTTGTCGAAGAGCAGGTCGTGGAAGGCCTTGGCGACCTCGGGACCGGACTCGTCGAGGACCACCGCGAACGCGTTGGCCGACGCGGGCGAGTAGTCGTCGATCCGCTCGAGGAAGCCGAGCGGGCGGAACTCCACGCTCACCTCGCCGGCCTCGACCGCAGCGTCGAGCTGGTCACGCACGGTCAGCTCGAGCTGGCCGCAGAAGGGGCAGAGGAAGTCCTCGTAGACGACGATCTCCTTGGGCGCGTCGGCCTCGCCGATGCGCAGGCCGTAGGAGTCGGTGGCACCTGCGGGCGGGGTGTCGGGCTTGTCCGAGCCCAGGTTGGTGATCAGGAAGAAGCCGCCGACGACCAGCACGAGCACACCGGCGATCAGGCCGACGCGGGTGAGCTGCTCCTTGCGCTTGGCGGCCTTGCGGCGCTCCTCGGCCTCGGCGCGGGCCCGCTCGGTGCGCGCGCGGCGCGCCTCCCGCTTGGCCTGCGTCGCCGCCTTCTCGTCAGCGGTCCTGTGCGAGGTCTTCTTCTGCGCCATGGAGGCTTCCTTCGTCGTCGGGGATGTCGTCGTCGGTCTGGTCGTCGACGTGGTCGGTGGTCGAGGAGGGGAACAGCACGTTCTCCAGGGCCAGGCGCGACGCGGGCCGCACCACGAGCCAGAGGCTCAGGGCGAGGAGTCCGACGTCGCGGGCGATCTCGCCCGGGTACTTGGCAGCCGCGTCGGGGATCTCACCGCCGCCGCCGAAGCAGCCGCAGTCGATCGACATCCCCCGCGCCCACGCGCTGGCGATCCCGATGATGAACGCCACGAAGAGCAGCGCCGAGACCACGGAGGTCCCGCGCACCACCACCCCGAGCACCAGGCAGAGGCCGATGACCACCTCGAGGACCGGGAGCAGGTGGCCGACCGCCGGGACGATCGCCTCCGGCAGCAGGTCGTAGGCGCGTACGGCGCGCACGCTCTCGTCGGGATGGGGCAGCTTGAGCGCCCCCGCCACGATCCACACGCCACCCGTCACCAGGCGCGCGACGAGCCCGAACCAGTCCTTCACACCCCTGAGGTTAGGAGGTCAGCCTGAATCGAGGCTGAGAGGGCCGCGCGGGCAGCGGTGGGTAGGGTGCCGACCGTGAACGACAGACTGGTGTGGATCGACTGCGAGATGACCGGCCTCGACCTGGGCGCCGACGCGCTCATCGAGGTCGCGGCCCTGGTCACCGACTTCGAGCTCAACGTCCTGGGCGAGGGCGTCGACGTGATCATCAAGCCCTCGCAGGAGGCGCTGGACCAGATGGTCGAGTTCGTGCAGAGCATGCACGAGAAGTCCGGCCTGCTCGAGGAGCTCGCCAGCGGCACGACCCTGGCCGACGCCGAGGAGCAGGTGCTGGCCTACATCAAGGAGCACTGCCCCGACGGCAGCCGTCCGCCGCTCGCCGGCAACACGGTCGCCACCGACCGCGCGTTCCTCGCCCGCGACATGCCCGGGCTGGAGTCGTTCCTGCACTACCGCATCGTCGACGTCTCCTCGATCAAGGAGCTCTCGCGCCGGTGGTACCCCCGCGCCTACTTCTCCGCGCCGACCAAGCGCGGCAACCACCGTGCGCTCGCCGACATCCAGGAGAGCATCGAGGAGCTGCGCTACTACCGCGAGGCCGTCTTCGTGCCCCAGCCCGGCCCCGACAGCGCCCAGGCCAAGGAGATCGCGGCCCGCCACGGCGGCCAGCTGACCGGCCTCGGTCCCGACACGGGGGTCGATTCCGGCCCCGAGGCCTGATTGCCCTACACTTCTCGTCGTCCTCGCCTCTCGGGCGAGCAGGCATGGTGGGTATAGCTCAGCTGGTAGAGCGCCGCCTTGTGGTGGCGGATGTCGCGGGTTCAAGTCCCGTTACTCACCCCAGTCAGATCGAGCCCCCGACCGCACCGGTCGGGGGCTCGATCCGTCTCCGGCTCAGCCGGGTGCGGCGCTGCCCCGGATCTGCGGGACCTGCAGCGGCAGCCGGTTGCCGCGGATCGGGTTGGCCTCGGCGACCTTGCCCATGGCGTCGACGATGTTGCGCAGGTTGATGATCAGCGCGCCGTAGATCGGCCACTCCGGGGAGCGCTCAGTCGCCCGCAGCTCCTCGGTGAAGGCCTCGAGGCGACGGCGTACGTCTGCCAGGGCAGCAGGGTCGGCCTGGCTCGCGGCACGGCCGGCGTCGCCCAGCATCGAGATCCACGGCTCGGCGAACGCCTCGCCCCAGGTCTCGCGGTGCGCCTGCTGGCCGCCGAGCGTGCGCGCCAGGCTGCGCGTCTCGGCGACGGCCTGCTCCATGCGCCGCAGGAGGCCGTGCCACTGCTCGGGGTTCTTCATCTGCCGCGCCGAGCGACGCGGGTTCATCCGGGCGCTCTCCTGCGCCTGCCGCACCAGGGCCCACGCGTTGTCGAGGTCGCCGTCGAGGTCGCGGGTGCGGTCGATCCAGCCCGTGACATCCTCGTCCTGGCACCCGTCGCCGAGTCCTCCGGCGATGTCGGCCAGCAGCTCGCCGATCCCGTCGTCGATGCGGTCCATCGCCTCGGCAGCCGTACGCCGACGCAGCGGGGGCCACACGATCACGTTCACGAGCAGGCCGACGGCCACGCCGATGGCCGTGTCCACCAGCCGCGAGATGAGCAGCGTGTCGCTCTCGAAGCCCGTGGTGAGGACCACGAGTCCGGTGGTGGCGATGGTGGTGGCCTCGGCGCCGAGCCACGGCACGGCGCCCAGCAGGAGGGCGAGCACCAGCAGCAGCGCGACGGCCCACGTCGAGAGCCCGAAGGACTCACCCACCGCGGTGGCCAGCAGCACCGCGACGACGGTCGCGGCGACCTGCTGGCTGCCCTTGGAGAAGGTGCGGTAGACGGTCGCGTGCACCACCAGCAGCGCTGCCCACGGCGCCAGGAAGGGCTGCGGCAGGTCCAGCACGCTCTTCGCGATCACCCAGGCGGCGACGGCCGCGAGCACCGTCTTGAGCAGCTGCAGGGCGTCGTTCCACCAGATCGGGTCACTGATCCGGTCGTCGATCTTCTTCCTCAGTCGTTCCCACATGTCGTGCCTCCCTCTCCCGCCGACCGACACTACGGGTGACGGCGGGTCGGGGCACGATCAGGCGAGGGAGAGGAAGAGCTTCTCCATCTTCTTCACGTCCACGCTGTCGACGCCGTCGCCCTCGGCCAGGCACTGCTGCAGCCCGCTGGCCACGATCGCGAAGCCGGCGCGGTCGAGCGCCTTGGACACGGCGGCGAGCTGGGTCACGACGTCCTCGCACTCGCGCCCCTCCTCGAGCAGGCGCAGCACGCCCGCGAGCTGCCCCTGGGCACGCTTGATGCGGTTGATGACCGGCGTCATCTGGGTCGGGTCGAGCTCCATCAGTTCTCCTCGGGCGGGGCGGACAGGGCGGCGAGGGCCGCGGTGAGTCGGTGCTTGGCGTCAGCGGCCACGGAGTCGAGGGCGCCACTGTCGGACAGCCCCATCATCGCGTCCGGGTCGAAGGCCTCGACCAGGGTGGTGGCCTCGTCGAGCGAGCGCACCACCACGTTGCACGGCAGGACAGCGGCGATGGACGGGTCGACCTGGATCGCCTCGTACGCCAGCGGCGGGCGGCAGGCGCCCAGGATCACCTGCGGCGGCAGGTCGACGTCGAGCTTGGCCTTCATCGTGGCGGCGAGGTCGATCTCGGTGAGGATGCCGAACCCCTGCTCGGCGAGGGCGTCGCGGGTGGCGGCCACCACCTCGGCGTACGGGCGGGCGACGGTGGCGGACAGCGTGTAGGTGCCCATCAGGCACTCCTCTCCTCGGCGGTGTTCCCATCATACCCCCGGGGGTGTTTTGCATTCATCGTACATACCCCCTAGGGTATTTCCCAACAGCCCGGAACCACTCCCAGGAGAGGAATCGCATGTCCCAGCAGACGCCCGAGATCTCGATCGAGGACTACGCCGCCGAACGCGACCACGGCACCACCGTCGACGTCCGCGAGCGCGCGGAGTACGCCCAGGCCCACGTGCCCGGCGCCGTCCTCCTGCCGATGGGCCAGCTCGCCTCGCGCCTCGGCGAGATCGATCGCTCCTCCCGCGTGCACGTCATCTGCGCCTCCGGCAACCGCTCGAAGGCGATGACCGACCTGCTCGTGGCGCAGGGCTTCGACGCGGTGTCGGTGGCTGGCGGCACGCAGGCCTGGATCGCCTCCGGTCGCGCCGTGGGGGTGGGTCTGTGATGTCCGAGCTGCCCGTCATCGCCATCGAGACCCCGACGCTCGGCGACCGCAGCTATCTCGTGCACGACGGCGAGGTGGCGCTGGTGGTCGACCCGCAGCGCGACATCGACCGGGTGCTGGCCCTGCTCGACGAGCACGGCGTGCGCCTCACCCACGTCTTCGAGACCCACATCCACAACGACTACGTCACCGGTGGCCTCGCCCTCGCGCAGCGCACCGGTGCCCAGTACCTCGTCAATGGCGAGGACGACGTGTCCTTCATCCGTACCCCCGTAGCGGACGGACAGGTCGTCGAGGTGGGTGGACGTATGCGCATCACTGCGCTGGCAACCCCCGGCCACACGTTCACCCACCTCTCCTATGCCTTGACCGACGCCGGCAGTCGCGGCGAGGACGGCCTCGACCGGGCCGTCGGCGTCTTCTCCGGAGGCTCGCTCCTCTTCGGCGCGACGGGTCGTCCCGACCTGCTCGGCCCGGAGCACACGCACGACCTGGTGCACCACCAGCACGCCTCGGCGCACCGGCTCGCCGACCTGCTCCCGGACGAGGCCGAGGTCTACCCGACCCACGGCTTCGGCTCGTTCTGCTCGGCCACCCAGTCCGACGCGACCTCCTCGACGATCGGGCGCGAGAAGCAGGCCAACCCGGTCCTCACCCAGGACGAGCAGACCTACGTCGACGAGCTCCTGGCCGGCCTCGGCCCGTGGCCCGCCTACTACGCGCACATGGCCCCGGCCAACGCCGCCGGGCCGTCCGAGCCCGACCTCAGCCCGCCCGGGCTCGCCGACGCCGCCGAGCTGCGCCGCCGCATCGAGGACGGCGAGTGGGTCGTCGACCTGCGCAACCGCACCGCCTTCGCCGCCGGACACGCTCCCGGAACGCTCAACTTCGGCCTCGACGGCGGCTTCGCGACCTACCTCGGGTGGCTCATCAGCTGGGGCACACCGATCACGCTGCTCGGTGAGAGCGCCGAGGACGTGGCCGAGGCCCAGCGCGAGCTGGTCCGGATCGGCATCGACCGCCCTGCCGCGCACGCGCCCGGCAAGCCCGAGGACTGGAGCGACCGACCGCTGAGCTCCTTCCCCACCGCGACCTTCGCCGACCTGGCCCAGGTGCGCCACCACCGCGAGGTCGTCGTCCTCGACGTACGCCGTGCCGACGAGCACGACGCGGCCCGCATCGCCGGCGCCGTCAACGTCCCGCTCCACGAGCTTGTGGACCGCCTCGAGGAGGTGCCTGCCGGCGAGGTCTGGGTGCACTGCACCGGTGGCTACCGCGCCTCGGTGGCCGCCTCGATGCTCGACGCGGCCGGTCGCAGCCTCGTGGCCATCGACGACTCCTTCGACAACGCCGAGCAGGTCGGCCTCCACCTGGTGGGACCCGAGGCGTGACCTTGGCACTCCTGGCCGCCGTCGTCGCCGGCGCGCTCATCGGGCTCAGCCTGGGCGCGCTCGGCGGTGGCGGCTCCATCCTCGCCGTCCCCGTGCTCGTGGCCCTGGGCCAGGGGCCCGCGCAGGCGACCAGCGGGTCCCTGGTGGTGGTGGCGGTGACGTCGCTGGCCGGCGCGCTGACGGCGTACCGCTCCGGCAACGTGCTGCTGGCGCGCGGCCTCGCCTTCGGGCTGGTCGCGACCGGCGGCGCGGTCGCCGGGGCGCGGGCCTCGACGGTGGTCGCCGAGCCCGTGCTGCTCGGCGCCTTCGCCGTGCTGATGCTGGGCGTCGGCGTGCTCCTGGCCGTACGCCAGTGGCGGGGCCGACGCGGCACCGACGGCCCGTCGGAGCGTCCGAGCGGCTTCGACGACCCGATCATCACCTTCAGCCCGACCTTCGCCTGCCAGTGCCCGCGTGCGCTCAAGGTGCTGGTCACCGCGACCGCCGTCGGCCTGCTCACCGGCTTCCTCGGGGTCGGGGGCGGCTTCCTGGTCGTCCCGGCCCTCCTGGTCGCACTCAGCCTCCCCATCGACTTCGCCGCCGGGACCTCTCTGGTGGTCATCACGATCACGAGCACCGTCGCCCTCGCGGCACGCGCCGGGGCCGGCGCCAGCCCGGACTGGACCCTCGTGGCCGCCCTCACCGTCGCGGCCGCCCTGGCTGCCGTCGCGGGCGCGCGCCTCGCCGCGCGCATCGACACCCGCCGGCTCTCGGCCGCTTTCACCGCCCTCGTGCTGGTCGTCGCCGCCTGGACCGCGGCCACCGCACTCCCCGCACTCGTCTGACCCATCCCCCACCCCATCACCACAGAAGGAGCTCCACATGTGCCGAGCAGTGCGTTGCAAGACCTGCGGCAAGACCACGTGGGCCGGTTGCGGCCAGCACGTCGGGCAGGTCCGCGCCGGCGTCCCCGCCAAGGAGTGGTGCAACGGCCAGCACTCCGCTGCGGAGAAGCAGGCCGCCGGCTCCGGCGGCGGCTTCCTCTCCCGGCTCTTCGGCAAGGGCTGACTCCGCTGCTCCTCCTTCGGGATGCCCGAGCCACTCAGGGGTGGTAGATCGCCCGGTGCGGTCGCGGGTTCGCGAGGAGCACGGGGCACGCGGCCTCGCGCAGCACGGCTCGGGCCACGGGTCCGATGTGCGAGCCGACCGGCACGAGGGGGTCGTGGCGCCCGATGACCAGCAGGTCGGCGCCCTCCGAAGCGCCCAGGATCGCCTCGATGACGCGTCCGGGGTGGACCTCGACGTCGGCCTCCATCGCCACCGACTCGTCGCCCAGCCGGTCCAGCGCGGCGTGCACCTCGGCGCGCGAGCGGTCCGCCCAGCGCCGGTGCTCGTCGCCGTACGACGTCGCGTCGGGGTCGTAGGCCGGCCACGACCAGGCGTGCACGACCTTCAGCGACGCCCCGCGGGCGTGCGCCTCGGCGACGGCGGTGCGCAGCACCTCGTCGGAGCGCTCGGGCACGTCGACGCCGGCCACGACGACCTTGGGGCCGTCCGTCGGCGTCCAGCCGCTCGGCACGGCGACGACCGGCACGGGGAGCCGGGCAGCGACACCTCCGGCGACGGTGCGGTTCACGATGCGCGAGAGCCGCGAGAGGTGGCGGTGCTCGAGCACGACCATCCGCGCGGAGCGGCCCGCCTCGACCAGCACGTGGACGGGTGCCCCGCGGTGCAGCTCGTGGGTCACCGGCACGGCGCCGTCGACCAGGTCCTCCGCGCGCTTGACGGCGAGGTCGAGGACCTCGCGGCCCCACTTCTCGACGTCGACCGCGGTCAGCAGGGCGTTCTCCGGTCCCGGGGGCGACACGTGGACGGCGTGCACCAGGTGCAGGCCGCAGCGCGCGCGCATCGCTTCCTCGGCGGCGAAGGCGAGCGCCGACTCCACCTCCTCGGGGCCGACCCCGACGACGATGACGGGGGTGCTGGCGGGGGTGGCTGTGCTCTCGGTCATGGCGTCCTCCTGGGTGGCGCGGCGCGGTGGGCCCGCACCTCCACTCTTCGCCGCTCCGAGCCGACAACGAAGGGCCGTTGGGCCCGAGGGCCTGCGGCAAAGGGCCCTGCGACGGCGTCAGGGTCTAGGTTGGGTCGGTGAATTCCGGCACCCACAGCACCTATGACGTCGTCGTGGTCGGCGGCGGCCACAACGCCCTGGTCAGCGCCGCCTACCTCGCACGCGCCGGCCTCTCGGTCGTCGTGCTCGAGCGCCTCGGCCACACCGGAGGCGCTGCCGTCTCCATCGAGCCCTTCGCCGGCCAGCCGGCCCGTCTCTCGCGCTACTCCTACCTCGTCAGCCTGATGCCCGAGCAGCTGATGGCCGACCTGGCGCTCGACGTGCGCCTGACCTCGCGCACCACCGCGTCGTACACCCCGTGGACGCGCGACGGACGCTCCGGCGGCCTGCTGGTCGAGCGCCCCGAGGGCGAGGCCACGCGTGCGTCGTTCCGCGAGCTCACCGGCAGCGACGAGGAGTACGCCGCCTGGCAGGCGTTCTACGCCGAGGTCGGTCAGCTCGCCGAGGTCGTCGCCCCCACCCTGATGCAGCCGCTGCCGCTCGAGCGCGACGTGCGTGCCCTCGTCGACGACCGGATCTGGACCGACGTCGTCACCGACCCGCTCGGACGCGCGATCGCCTCGCGCTTCGCCGACGACACCGTGCGCGGGGTCGTGGCCACCGACGCGCTCATCGGCACCTTCGCCTCCATGGACGCCCCCTCGCTCATCCAGAACCGCTGCTTCCTCTACCACCTGATCGGCAACGGCACCGGCGAGTGGCGCGTGCCGGTCGGCGGCATGGGCGCCGTCACCGACGCCCTCGCGACGGCCGCGGTCGAGGCGGGTGCGGAGATCATCACCGACGCCGGCGTCAGCGCGATCACCCCCGGCCCCGACGGCGCCGAGGTCACCTTCCACGACGGCACGCAGGACCGGTCCGTCACCGGACGCCGGGTCCTGTCGGGCGTCGCTCCGTGGGTGCTGCGCATCCTCCTCGGCGAGGGCGAGGACGCGGCGAGCAAGCCGGCCGGCTCGCAGCTCAAGATCAACTTCCTGCTGGACCGGCTGCCCGCGCTGCGATCCGGAGCCGACCCGGCGGTCGCGTTCGCCGGCACCCTCCACCTCGACGAGGACTACAGCCGCCTCGAGCAGGCGTACGCCGCCGCGGCCGGTGGCTCGGTGCCGGACCCGCTGCCCGGCGAGGTCTACTGCCACAGCCTCAGCGACCCCTCGATCCTCGGCGAGCGGGCTGGCTCGGCGCACACGCTGACCTACTTCGGGCTCCACACCCCCGCCGCGCTCTTCGACGCCGACCCGTCCGCCCGCGACGTGGCCGTGCAACGCGCGCTCGCCTCGCTCAACGCGGTGCTGGCCGAGCCCATCGAGGACTGCCTGGCCCGCGACGCCGACGGCAACCCCTGCATCGAGGCCAAGGTCCCCCAGGACGTCGAGAAGGACCTCGCCATGCCGGGCGGGCACATCTTCCACGGCGACCTCGAGTGGCCGTGGGCGCCCAACCGCTCGCGCCTCGACACCCCCGCCCAGCAGTGGGGCGTGCAGACCGGGCACGACTCGGTGCTGCTCTGCGGATCGGGTGCCCGACGCGGCGGAGCGGTGTCCGGGCTCGGCGGCCACAACGCCGCCCAGGCCGTGCTCGCCGAGCTCTGACCTCGATTTCGCCCTGCGGTCGACTCGGGGTAAGGTTTTCCTCGCTTCACCGCACGCGCCATTAGCTCAATTGGCAGAGCAGCTGACTCTTAATCAGCGGGTTCGGGGTTCGAGTCCCTGATGGCGTACCACTCGACGAAGGCCAGGCCCCGACCGGGACCTGGCCTTCTGTCGTCGGACGAGGCACGAGCAGGCGGGGGTCGCGGATGGACGAGGCGCAGTGGCGGCTGCTGTCGTCGATCGCACGCCGCTTCTACCTCGAGGACGCCTCCAAGACCGAGCTCGCCGACGAGTTCGCGATCAGCCGCTTCCGGGTCGCCCGGCTCCTCCAGCAGGCCCGCGAGCAGGGCGTGGTGACGATCGAGATCCACGACCGCGACGAGTCGCGCGACGTGCTGTCGGCCGACCTGGCCGCCCACCTCGGCCTCGACGAGTGCGTGGTCGTCACGGCGGGCGACACCGGTGACGACAACAGGCGCCGCCTGGCCCGGGCCGCGGCGCCCCGCATCGCACGCAGCATCCGCGAGGGCGACGTCCTCGGCCTCACCTGGGGCCGGACGCTCGTGGCCATCGGCGAGGAGCTCCCGCCGCTTCCGCCGAGCACCGTCATCCAGCTGACCGGCACCGTCGGCAACGACCTGCGCCAGTCCCCCGTGGAGGTCATCCGCCGCATCAGCGGGCGGTCCAGCGTCGAGGCGGTGGCCGTCTTCGCACCCCTCTTCGCCGCCTCGGAGGGAGCTGCCGACACCTTCCGCAGCGACCCCTCCATCGAGGCCGCCCTCAGCCGCTACGCCGACCTGTCCCTCGCCGTGGTGGCCGTCGGGTCGTGGGACCCGCCCATCACCCAGCTCGGCCCGCTGCTGCGCGACCACGAGCGCGCCGAGCTCGAGCGCGAGGGCGTGGTGGCCGAGGTCGCCGGCATCTTCTTCCGTGCCGACGGCTCGGTCATCGACACCGACCTGAGCCGCCGTCGCATCTCCGTGAGCGCCGACGAGCTGGGGCGTACGCCACGCGTGATGGCCGTCGCGGGCTCGGCCGAGAAGGCCGACGCCATCGCCGCGGTCTGCCGTTCCGGGCTCCTGAGCAGCCTCGTCACCGACGACCGCGCAGCCGCGGCGTTGCTGCGCCTGCCCCCTCGCTGACCCGGCACGGACCCACCGCCGAGCCCCTGCCGAGCCCCTGCCGAGCAGAGGCTCCCCGCACCCCGAGACCGCCACGCGGTCGGCCGGGTGCTTCGTCAGCGCGCCCTTGACTGGCTGGCCGAGCAGTGCTGTAATCCATGTCACTCTCAAACGTGCAGCAATGCTCAAATGAGCGCATGGAGGTTCGCCGAGATGCTCGTGAACGGCCTGGAGGTGGAGGTCGACGTCGACCGACGGCTGGTCGAGGAGACGCTGCTCCCCGCACTCGACGAGGCGGCCGCGCGGCCGCGGACCTCGCGACGGGCATTCGTGTTCGTGGTGGGGCCGCCCGGAGTCGGGAAGTCGACGCTGGCCGCGGTGCTGGCCGACGCCGCCGCCGCGCGCCCGGCGCCCCTCGCGGTGGACGTCGTCGGCATCGACGGCTTCCACCTCCCGCAGAGCCACCTCGAGTCGCACCACCTGCGCACCTCGCGCGGGACGGTCCTGCTCAACTCGATCAAGGGCGCACCGGAGACCTTCGACGTCGAGGCGCTCGCCGAGCACCTCGACGCCTCCGCCGACCAGGACGTGGTCTGGCCGACGTACGACCGCCGCGTGCACGACGTGGTGGCAGGCACGCACCCGCTCAGCGCCGACCTCGTGCTGGTCGAGGGCAACTGGCTGCTGCTCGACGAGCCGGGCTGGCGCGACCTCGCACGCCACGCCCACTACGTCGTGCTCCTCACCGCCGACGCCGACCTGCTGCGCGACCGCCTCGTCGAGCGGAAGGTCCGCGGAGGCCTCACCCGTGCCGAGGCCGAGGACTTCTACGAGCGCAGTGACCGGCTCAACGTGCAGCGGGTCATGGGCTCCTCCGACTTCAGCAAGGTCGACCTGACGCTGGTGGTCCAGGCCGACGGATCCATCCAGCAAGGAGAGATGTGATGAGTCAATCGATCGACGGCGGCCTCCCGGCCGAGACCGGGACGAGCCTGCGCGCACGCATCCAGGCGTTCGGCGGGTTCCTCACCGCGATGGTCATCCCCAACGTGGGGGCGTTCATCGCCTGGGGCCTGCTCACCGCCCTGTTCATCCCGACGGGCTGGCTGCCCAACGAGGACCTCGCCGAGCCCGTCGGGCCGATGATCACCTACGTCCTGCCCCTGCTTCTCGCCTTCACGGGCGGCAAGCTGGTGCACGGACACCGCGGCGGCGTCGCCGGGGCGGTGGGCACGATCGGCCTCATCGTCGGTGCCGACATCCCGATGTTCCTGGGCGCCATGATCATGGGACCCCTCAGCGCCTGGCTCATCAAGCAGGTCGACCGCGTCCTCGAGCCCCGGATCCGCTCCGGCTTCGAGATGGTGGTCAACAACTTCACGCTCGGCTTCCTCGGCCTGGGGCTGATCGTGGCCACCTACCGGGTGATCGGCCCGGTCATCAGTGCGCTCAACGACCAGCTCCTGCGCGGGATCAACGCGCTCGTGGACACCGGCGCCCTTCCCCTGCTCTCGCTGCTGAACGAGCCGGCCAAGGTCCTGTTCCTCAACAACGTCATCGACCAGGGCATCTACTACCCCCTGGGACTCCAGGTCGCGGCCGACGAGGGCAAGTCGATCTTCTTCATGGTGGCGTCCAACCCCGGCCCGGGCCTCGGCCTGCTGCTGGCCTTCTGGCTCTTCGGCCACAACCGGGTGATCCGCGACAGCGCCCCGGGAGCGATCATCATCCACTTCCTCGGCGGCATCCACGAGATCTACTTCCCCTACGTGCTCATGAAGCCGTCCACCATCATCGCGATGATCGCCGGCGGTGCGTCCGGCATCGCGACCTTCATGGCCTTCGGCGTCGGCCTCACCGCCGGCCCCAGCCCGGGCTCGATCTTCGCCTACCTGGCCCTCACTCCCCCCGGCGACCACGTCGGCGTCATCGCTGGCGTCCTCGTCGCAGCGGCGGTCAGCTTCGTCATCACGGCTGCCATCCTGAAGCTCGGGAGCAACGCGGACGACGACGAGTCGGGCCTGGAGGAGCACGCCGAGCGCTCCCGGGCCATGAAGGCCGAGGGCAGCGCGGTGCTCACCGGCGCCATGGGCGGCGCTGGCAGCGACGCCGGCGTGAGCGACGTACGCCGGATCGTCTTCGCCTGCGACGCCGGCATGGGCAGCAGCGCGATGGGCGCCAGCGCCTTCGGCAAGCGGCTGCGCGAGGCCGGCCGCGACGACATCACCGTCACCCACGCAGCGATCGAGTCCGTGCCGAGCGACGCCGACCTGGTCGTCGTGCACCAGGACCTCGCCCGCCGGGCGAAGGCGGCGCGACCGGACGTGGAGATCGTCACCATCCAGAGCTACCTCGGCGACCCCGCACTCGACACGCTCAACGACCGCCTGACCGAGAGGACCACCAGCGATGCCGACCAGTGACCACGGACGCCTCACCCGGGCGGCCCGCATCCATGGGACCCACAAGGTGGCCGTGAGCGAGTTCGGCCTCCCCGACATCGGGCCCGACGAGCTGCTGCTGCGGGTCGTGAGCAGCAGCATGTGCCTCTCGACCTACAAGGCCATGTCGCTGGGCAGCGAGCACAAGCGCGTCCCCGACACGATCTCGACGGACCCCGTCATCACCGGCCACGAGTTCGCCGGGGTGCTCGAGGAGGTCGGGGACGAGCTCGCGGACCGCTTCACCGTCGGGCAGAGCGTGGCGATCCTGCCCACCATGGGCCTGCCGAGCGGCTGGTCCCCGGGCTACAGCTATCCCCACTTCGGCGGCGACGCGACCTACTGCATCGTCCCGGCGATCGCGGTGGAGAAGGGCTGCGTGCTGCCGTACGACGACGGCTACTACGCCAACGGATCCCTGGCCGAGCCGATGTCGTGCATCATCGGCGCCTTCCGGTCCAACTACCACACCGAGCCGCTCGTGTGGGAGCACCAGATGGGCCTCAGGCCGGGCGGGCGCCTGGCCCTCCTCGGCAGCGGCGGCGCGATGGGCATCGGGGCGCTGGACTACGCCCTCAACGGGCCGTTCACGCCCAGCCTGATCGTGGCGGTCGACGTCGACCCGGAGCGGCTGGACCGGCTCCGGCGGCTCTTCCCCGCGGAGGAGGCCGAGCGGCGCGGATGTCGCCTGGAGGTGGTGGACGCGAGCGGCCAGGACACCGTGGAGCTGCTGCGCGTCATCTCCCCGGACGGCTTCGACGACGTCGTCGTGTTCGCGGCGATCACGCAGCTCGTCGAGGCCGGCGACGCGATCCTCGCCCACGACGGATGCCTGAACTTCTTCGCCGGCCCGACCGACCGGGAGTTCTCCGCGTCGCTGAACCTCTACAACATCCACTACGAGAGCACCCACCTCGTCGGCACCTCCGGGGGCTCCCGCAGCGACATGGAGGAGAGCCTGGAGCTGTCCGCGTCCGGCGCCATCAACCCCTCGCGCATGGTGACGCACGTGGGTGGGCTGGACGCCGTGCCGGACGCGCTGTCCGACCTGCCGACCTTCACCGGAGGAAAGATCCTCATCTACCCCCACATCGACATGGACCTCACCGCCATCGCCGACTTCGGCGAGCTCGGCCGCCACGATCCCCGTTTCGAGCGGTTGGCGCGGCTGTGTGCCGACCGGGACGACATCTGGAACCACGCCGCCGAGGACTACGTGCTGCAGGCCTTCGCGGCGGAGGCGCGCACGTGACCGCGCTGAGCGAGCTCCTCACCCACGAGACCATCGCCCTCGACGAGGAGGCCGACGACTGGCAGGACGCCATCCGCCTCGCGGGCGGCCTCCTCGAGTCGGCGGGCATCGCCGAGTCGGCGTACACCCAGGCGATGGTCGACAGCGTGCACCAGAACGGGCCCTACATCGTGCTCGCGCCGGGCTTCGCGTTCCCCCACGCCCGGCCCTCCGAGGCCGTGCACCGGACCGGGATGTCGTGGGTGCGCCTGGCGTCCCCGGTGGAGTTCGGGAGCAAGGCCAACGACCCCGTCACCCTGGTGGTGGCACTGGCGGCCACCGACAGCTCCACGCACCAGCAGGCGATGGCCTCGCTCGCGACGGTGCTCACCGACACCTCGCTGCGAGCCTCGCTCGACGCGGCGACGACGCCGGCGGAGGTCCACGCCATCCTGCGCGGGGACGCCTCCCTCGATGCTGCTGCCGCCGCACCGTCCGACGACGCCGAGCCGGCGCGCCCGGCAGGCGAGGGCGGAGGCCGTACCCGCGACCACATCCTCACCGTGTGCGGCAACGGCCTCGGCACCAGCCTCTTCCTGAAGAACACCCTCGAGCAGGTCCTCGACCGGTGGGGCTGGGGCCGGCTGATCACCGTCGAGGCGACTGACACCGTCTCGGCGCGCGGCAAGGCCAAGGACGCCGACCTGATCCTCACCTCGGGCGAGATCGCCCGTGCGCTCGGGGACGTCGGCGTACCGGTCGTCGTGATCGAGAACTTCACCAGCCAGCGCGAGATCGACGCCGCCCTCCGCGCGTCGTACGACATCTAGAGGCAGCAAGGAGATCGACATGGACTGGCTCCTCAGCGCCGCGCAGTTCCTCGTCAACGAGGTCCTCAGCGTCCCGGCCTTCCTCATCGGCATCATCACCGCAGCGGGGCTCGCAGCTCTGCGCCGACCCGTCGGCCAGGTCGTCGGCAGCGCCCTCAAGGCGACGCTCGGCTTCCTGCTGATCGGGGCCGGAGCCACCCTGGTCGTGGCCTCGCTCACGCCCCTCGGGCTCATGATCGAGGGCGCGACCGGAGCCCAGGGCGTCGTGCCGACCAACGAGGCGATCGCCGGCATCGCCCAGGAGCAGTACGGCGCGCAGGTCTCGTGGTTGATGATCCTCGGCTTCGCGGTGAGCCTCCTGCTTGCCCGGTTCACCCCGCTGCGCTACGTGTTCCTCACCGGCCACCACATGCTGTTCATGGCGACCCTGCTCACCATCGTGCTCGCCTCCGCCGACTACGCACCTGCCCTCGTCGTCGGGCTCGGCGGCGTCATCCTCGGCATCCTCATGGTGTCCCTGCCGGCCTTCGCCCACCCGTGGACGCGTCGGATCACCGGCGACGACAGCATCGCCATCGGCCACTTCGGCACCGCGGCCTACGTCACCGCCGGGGCCGTGGGCGCCCGGATCGGGCGCAACAGCCGCTCCACGGAGGACCTCCGACTGCCCGAGTCGCTCCGCTTCCTGCGCGACTCGATGGTCGCGACCGCACTGTCGATGGTGATCATGTACGTCGTGCTGGCGGTGGCGTTCCTGGCCCGGCGCGGGCAGGCGACCGCCTTCGCCGCGTTCGACGGCGGCGCGACCGGGGTGGGCGACTACGTCATGCAGTCGGTCACCCAGGGACTGCAGTTCGGTGTCGCGGTCGCGGTCATCCTCTTCGGCGTGCGGACCATCCTGGCCGAGCTCGTGCCGGCCTTCCAGGGCATCGCGAACAAGGCCGTGCCCGGAGCGATCCCCGCCCTCGACGCCCCGATCGTCTTCCCCTACGCCCAGAACGCCGTGCTCATCGGCTTCCTCTCGAGCTTCACCGGTGGCCTGATCGGGCTGGCGGTGCTGTCGCTGTGGCTCAATCCCTGGCTGGGCCTGGCGCTCATCCTTCCCGGACTGGTGCCGCACTTCTTCACGGGCGGCGCCGCCGGCGTCTACGGCAACGCCTCGGGCGGGCGCATCGGTGCCGTCGTCGGCGGGTTCCTCAACGGGCTGATGATCACGTTCCTGCCGGCACTCCTGCTCGAGGTGCTGGGCGACTTCGGCGACGCGAACACCACCTTCGGGGACACCGACTTCGGCTGGGTCGGCATCGCGACCGGCTACCCGGCGCTCCTCGGTGCGGCGGGCATCCCGCTCATCGTCCTCGTCGGCGCCGCCATCCTGGGCGCGGCGATCATGTGGCAGAAGCGCGTGGTCGACACGGGGTGGGACCCCGCGCCCCACCGCGCGGTCCGCGACGCTGCGGCCGGGGAGCCGAGCGCGCCCGAGCGCGCCCTCGCCACCAGGATCGCCCCGCCGCGCGGCGCACCGACCCCACCCCCGCCTCCGACCGACTGAGCAGCGGGCACCCGTCCTCAGGACGATTTCTGCCGCAGATGTCCTGACGGACGGGGTCGGCTTCGTGATCATGGTGAGGACGGCACCGGGTCGTCCCGCTGGACGAGGAGACGACATGCCCCTTTACGCCGCGATCACCTACACCCCCGACGTCGACTGGACCGCCCCCGAGCAGGCCGCCGAGATGGGCGAGTACGCCGAGTTCGGCCAGGCGGCCGCCGAGATCATGCGTGGCGGCGCCGCGCTGTTCCCGACGGCCACCGCGACCACCGTGCGCACGTCCGCCAAGGGCGGCGACGTCGTCGTCACCGACGGCCCCCTACGCCGAGACCAAGGAGGTGCTCACCGGGTTCTTCCTGCTGGAGTGCACCGACCTCGACCACGCCATCGCGGTCGCGGCCACCATCCCGGCCGCGTGGAACGGCGCCGTCGAGGTGCGCCCCGTCATCCCCATGGGCTGACCGGCCGGTGACCGAAGACCCCGCGCCTGACGCTCCCGCACCGGACGCCGCGCTCGCGGCGCTGGTGCGGGAGTCGGGCCGCGACGTCCTGGCGACGCTCGCGCGCCAGGTGGGCGACCTCGCGCTGGCCGAGGACGCCGTGCAGGACGCGGTGGTCCGGGCGCTCGAGACGTGGCCGCGCGACGGCGTACCTCCCAGTCCGGTCGCGTGGATCCGCCTCACTGCGCGCAGGCGGGCGATCGACCTGCTGCGCCAGTCGCGCAGCCGCAGCGCACGAGAGGAGCGCACCGTGGCCCACGACCCCGCGATGCGACCCGGATGGACCGAGGACGTGGAGCCGAGCGTGCTGGAGGACGACCTCCTGCGGCTGCTCTTCACCTGCTGCCACCCGAGCCTGCCGGTCGCCGGCCGGGTCGCGCTGGCGCTGCGCACGCTCTGCGGCCTCACCGAGCCCGAGATCGCCCGCGCGCTGCTCAGCACGCCCGACGCCGTCGCCAAGCGGCTGGTGCGCACGCGCCAGAAGATCCGCCTCGCGGGCATCCCCTACGCCGTGCCGCCGGACCACGAGCTGCCCGACCGCTGGGAGGGGGTGCTGACCACCGTCCACCTGCTCTTCAACGAGGGGTACGCCGCCACCTCGGGCCCCGACCTCACCCGACCCGGGCTGGTGGCCGAGGCGCTCCGGCTGGCGCGGTTGCTCGTCCGCCTCCAGCCCGACGACGCCGCCGCGCTCGGGCTGCTGGCCCTGGTGCTGCTCCAGGACTCGCGGCGCTCCGCGCGCGTGCACGCCGACGGGCGCACGGTGCTGCTGGCCGACCAGGACCGCTCGCTGTGGGACCGCGACGCCGTGCGCGAGGGCGTCGAGCTGGTCGGTGAGGCGCTGCGCAGGTCGGGCGACCGCCCCCATCGCTTCGTCGTCCAGGCGGCACTGGCGTCGTGCCACGCCCTGGCCCCCACCTGGGCCGACACGGACTGGGCGGCGATCGTGTCGTGGTACGACGTGCTGCTCGCGGTCGACCCCTCACCGGTCGTCGCGCTGAACCGCGCCGTCGCCGTCGGCGAGCTCGACGGGCCGGAGGCGGGTCTCGCCCTCCTCGACCGGGTCACGGGCCTCGAGGGCTACGCGCTCTGGCACGCCTCGCGTGCCGCGCTGCTGCGCCGGCTCGGGCGGGGCGAGGAGGCGGCCGCCGCCGACCGCCGCGCCGACGCGCTCCCGGTCAGCGACCCGGTCCGCAGCCTGCTCGACCCCGGCTGAGCCCTGCTGCCTGACCCCGGACGCACGAGGGAGCCGGCCCTGGCGGACCGACTCCCTGCGTTCATTCCCTGATGGGGGCCTACGTGAAGATGCTGACCCCACCGGGGCCGACCAGCAGGCCGACGATGATGAGGACGATTCCCCACAGCATCTGGCCCCGGATCAGCGAGACGATGCCGGACACCACGAGGATGACGGCGAGGATCCACAGCAGCAAAGCCATGTCATGCTCCCTTCGTTTGGGACTTTCAACCTAGCCATCTCCGGCTCTCGCGGAAAGTGGCCCACACCCTTTCGGATAGCGGACACCCAAGCCCCGGGGAGCGTGGACGGACGGGTCTCAGCCCTCCTCGCGCAACAGCGGCGGGGTGAAGTTCTCCGGCCGGAAGCCGGTCTTGTCGGCGTAGAAGTCTCGGACGAGGTCCATGTCGGCGGTGACGTCGCCGGTGGGGTGGAACGTGGGGCCCCAGCCGACGGTGCGCGAGGGCGTGTCGATGAAGGCCAGCGTGATCGGCAGCCCGGTCTGCTGGGCGATCCGGTAGAAGCCGGACTTCCAGTGCGTGCCGCGCGAGCGGGTGCCCTCCGCGGCGATGCCGATCAGCCACGGGTCGCCGCCCTCGGACTCGACCAGGAGCTCCTTGATGGTGGCCGCCGGGTTCTTGCGGTCCAGCTCGACCGCACCGGTGCGGCGCAGCAGCCAGCCCAGCGGGCCGACGAACAGCTCCTGCTTGACCAGCAGCCGGATCGTGATGCCGTAGCGCCAGGCCAGGAGCATCGTGAGCACCCAGTCCCAGTTGGAGGTGTGCGGTGCTCCCACCAGCACGCCGCGCTGGGGCACGTCTCCGACGGCCCTCCAGCGCACGGCGCGCAGCGCGAGGCCGGCGATCCTACGACGAAGCACGGGCACGTCCTTTCTTGCGCTCGCGCGCGAGGTCCCACAGGTAGTGGTCGAAGTCGACTTCCATCGTGTGACGTGGGGAGTCGTAGAACTGGCGGGTGTCGCGCCGGTGCTCGGCGGCCATCTGGCGGCGTACGACGCCGGCGGACGGCGGCACGTAGTCGCCGCGCAGCGTCTCGGCGATCCACGCCGCCTGGGCCTCGGCGAGCGGCATGACCGCGCCGAGCGGCTGGAGCAGCCCGAGGAAGTAGAGGCCCGGGAGGTCCGGGTGCACGGTGCGCTTCCACAGCGGCAGGTCGTTGTCCTGCGCCGAGACCAACGTGGGGTCGAGGAACGGGAAGGTGACGCGGTAGCCGGTGGCCCACACGACGAGGTCGGCCGGCGCGCTCGTCCCGTCGACGAAGACGACCCGGTCACCGTCGAGGCGCTCGATCGCCGGGCGCGCGGTCACCGCGCCCGCCGCGAGGCGCTCGCGGATCCGCTCCGACTGCACCGGGTGGGACTGGCCGGGCGAGTGCTGCGGCCGGGGCAGGCCGTACTCCTCCATGCTCCCGCCGGCCACCGTCGCGCCGATGCGCAGCCGCAGCGCAGTGACCCACCACGGCACCCAGCCGGGCGGCAGCAGTCCCTGGTCGCTGGGCTTGCCGAGGAACCACTTGCCCAGCACCCACTCCGTACGCCGCACCGACCACGTCGTCGTACGCGCCCGGAAGGACGCCTCGACCGCGATGTCCATCGCGGAGTTGCCGGCCCCGACCACGACGACATCGCGGCCGTCGAGCTGGTCGCCGGAGCGGTAGTCGTGGGCGTGGATCTGCTCACCGTCGAAGGTGCCGGGATAGGCGGGCTCGGGCCACCGCGCGTCCCAGTGGTGGCCGTTGGCGACCAGCACGGCGTCGTAGGTGCGGGTCGCGGTGCCGTCCGGCCCGCTGGTGCGTACGTCCCAGCGTCCGTCCGCGGTCCGCGAGACGTCCTCGACGGTCGTGTCGAAGGTGATCGTGTGACGGAAGCCGAAGTGCTCGACGTACTGCTCGAAGTAGGCGCGCACCTGGTCGTGGCGCGCGTAGGCCGGGTAGTCGGCCGGCATCGGGAAGTCGGAGTAGGCCATCCGCGCGCACGAGGTGTTGATCTCGAGGGTGTCGTAGCAGGCCGACTGGCCGTTGGAGTTGTCGAGCACCCACGTGCCGCCGATGTCGCTGCCCATCTCGAAGCAGTCGAAGGGCACACCGGCCTGGTGCAGGTGCTTGGCGGCGGCGATGCCCGACGAGCCGGCCCCGATGACGCACGCGCGCGGCAGCGACTCGTCGGCCGGCGCGGGACCGTTGGCCGGAGCGCGGTGCGACTGCTTGACGAGGTATCCCATCAGCCCTCCTGGGGGTCGGTCGGCGGAGCAGTCAGAGGTAGAGCCCGGTCGAGCCGGCCTCGAGGCGCTCGGCGGCGACCGCGTGGACGTCGCGCTCGCGCATGACGACGTAGACCTCGCCCTGCACCTCGACCTCGGCCTTGTCCTTGGGGTCGAAGAGCACCCGGTCGCCGACCTCGACGGCGCGGGCGTGCGGTCCCACAGCGATCACCCGCGACCAGGCCAGGCGCCGCGCACCCATCGCCGCGGTCGCGGGGATGACGATGCCGCCCGACGAGCGCCGCTCACCCGCCTCCTGGTCGACCTCGACCAGCAGGCGGTCGTGCAGCATCTTGATCGGGGCGGTGCTCAGCGGGCGACCTTGCGGACGACGGCGAGCAGGACGACGACGCCGACGACGGCACCGGCGACCTTGAGGATGTTGTCGGTGCGCGGGGCGCCGGAGTCGAGCTCGACGAAGTGCGACTTCACCGTCGTCACCTGGCGTCCGACGATCGTCTTGGGGTGGGCGCGGTGGGCGAGCTGGTCGATGGTCGAGGCGAGGCGCTGGCGCGTCTCCTCGATCTCGCGCTCGAGCGCGCGCATGTCCTGGGTCACGCGGGCAGGCTATCAATGCGCCGGGGGTCGAAGCCCCACGGCAGCTCGAGCCGGTGGGCGCCCATCAGCTCGTCGTCGGTCAGCACCTCGAGCGTGGGGCGGTCGGCCACCACCACTCCCCGGCTCAGCACCACGCTGCGCGGGCACAGCTCGAGCGCGTAGGGCAGGTCGTGGGTGACCATCAGCACCGTCACGTCGAGGCTGCGCAGGATGTCGGCGAGCTCGCGCCGCGAGGCGGGGTCGAGGTTGGAGGACGGTTCGTCGAGCACCAGGATCTCGGGCTCCATCGCGAGCACGGTGGCGACCGCGACCCGGCGGCGCTGGCCGTAGGACAGGTGGTGGGGCGGGCGGTCGACGAAGTCGGCCATGCCGACGCGGTCGAGCGCCTCCATCACGCGGCGGTCCAGCGCGGCGCCCTTGAGGCCGAGGTTGGCCGGGCCGAAGGCGACGTCCTGGCGGACGGTGCCGAGGAAGAGCTGGTCGTCGGGGTCCTGGAAGACGATGCCGACGCGGCGCCGGATCTCCTTCAGGTGCTCCTTGGCGACCGGCAGGCCGCTGACGGACACCGTGCCGCGACCGGCGCTGAGGATGCCGTTGAGGTGGAGCACCAGGGTGGTCTTGCCCGCGCCGTTGGGACCGAGGAGCGCCACCCGCTCGCCGCGGTGGACGTGGAGGTCGACGCCGAAGAGCGCCTGGTGGCCGTCGGGGTAGGCGAAGGCGAGGTCGTGGACCTCGAGCACGGGGACGCTCATCGCGCCTCCCCCGCCTGCGGGAGCGAGCCGTCGTAGCCGCGCGACAGCATCGCGAGGTGCACCCGCTCGCCACGCTCGTAGGAGCGGATGAACAGCGCTCCCAGCGACCGGGCGAGCACCGGCCAGTGGCGCGGCGAGCGCGGATCGCAGCCGCGCGAGCGCAGGGCGGTCATCATCCGGCCGAGCTCGGCGGTGACCACGTCGAGGTAGCGGATCATGAAGCCCATGATCTGCACGACCAGGTCGGGCATCCGCAGCCGCTGGAGGCCGCGCAGCAGGTCCTGCGGCTCCGTGGTGGCGGCGAGGGTGAGGGAGGCCAGCACGCCGATGCTGCCCTTGACGAGCAGCGCGATGCCGGCGACCAGGCCGGGCTCGGAGACGCTGATGCCGAGGACCTCGGTGCGGGGGCCGTGGGAGATGAAGGGCATCAGCACCGCGAAGATCGCGAAGGGCACCTCGACGACCATCCGCGGCAGCAGGTAGGTCAGGGGCACCCGGGAGAGGGCGATCACGCCGAGCAGGACGACCGCCCACACCGCGAAGACGGCGTACGCCTCGCGCGGGGTCGCGACCACGACGAGCATGAAGCCCAGCAGGGCCAGCACCTTCAGGTGCGCGGGGGCGCGGTGGACCGGGCTGTGGCCGTGGAAGTGGAGGCGGTGCCCGTGCCCGGCGCCCATCAGGCCCTCGAGTCGTGGGAGGAGTCGTGGGTGGAGTCGTGCGTCGCGTCGCTGCCGTCGCGGCGCCGGATCAGCCAGAAGAGGCCGGTGCTCAGCAGCAGCATCACCAGGACCCCGACCACCCCGGCGACCCCGCCGCTGAGGCGGGCGTCGTCGATGCCGGTGGTCTGGTAGTCCGCGAGCGGGCTGTCGCTGGTGGCGGAGTCCTCGGCAGAGTCGATGAAGCCGGTCTGCTCGGCGACGTACTCGAGGCCGTCGGGGTGCGAGCTGGCGTAGTAGCTCGCGACACCGGCGACGAGCAGGCTCACCAGGAGCGCGACGACGAAGAAGCGACGGCGACTCACGAACTCACCGCCGCGCGGGTCTCGAGGACGCGCTCGGCCAGGAGCGGGCGGGCACCGTGGACGAGGTCGGGGCGCGCGGCGACGACGCTGGCGACGACGAGTCCCGTGACGGCGGCCTCGCCGATGCCGATCACGGTGTGCCAGCCCAGCATCGTGGCGGTGAGGGCGGTGAGGTCGACCGGCGCGTTGCCGCCGATGGCGAAGAGCCCGGTGAAGACCAGCGCGGCCACCGGCACGCTGAGCAGCGCACCTGCTGCGGCGGCCGGGGCCACGATGGAGATCCGGGCGGGAAGCACCTTGCGCAGCAGGACGAACACGCCCCAGCCGACAGCGACGGTGACGATCCCGATGAGGGAGATGTTGGTCCCGATGGCCGTGATGCCGCCGTCCGCCATGAGCAGCGCCTGCACGACGAGCACGACCGACAGGCACAGCACCGCCGTCCAGGGCCCGACGAGCACGGCCGCGAGGGCTCCGCCCATCAGGTGCCCGCTCGTGCCGGCGCCGACGGGGAAGTTGATCATCTGGGCCGCGAAGACGAAGGTCGCGACCAGGCCCGCCATGGGCGCCGTACGGTCGTCGAGCTCGCGCCGGGCAGCGCGCAGCGACACCGCGACCGCGGTCGCGGCGACCACGCCGGTGGCCAGCGACGTCGGTGCGTCGAGGAATCCGTCGGGTACGTGCATCGGCTTCGTCCGTCCTGGCCGCATCGGCCTGGTGCTTGGATGGTGGCGGCCGGCTCCCCCCGGTGCCGACCGCCACCATCACCTTATTGCAAGCAGTTCGCAACAGCCAACGGATCGGATTGGTGCGACTTTTCCCGCACCCCGTCCGCGGCACGAGAGAAGGAACGCGATGACCGACCGCCTCGCCCCCGGCGACGCCGCCCCCGACTTCACCCTGACCAGCGACACCGAGGAGGAGGTGAGCCTCTCGGGCCTGCGCGGCAAGAAGGTGATCCTCTACTTCTACCCCGCTGCGATGACCCCGGGCTGCACCAAGCAGGCCTGCGACTTCTCCGAGTCCCTCGACTCGCTGCGCGGCGCCGGCTACGAGGTGCTCGGCGTGTCCAAGGACAAGCCGGCGAAGCTCGCGAAGTTCCGCGAGCGCGACGCGCTCACCCTCACGCTGCTGTCCGACGAGGACCTCGACGTGCACCGGACCTACGGCGCCTTCGGCACGAAGAAGCTCTACGGCAAGGAGGTCGAGGGGGTCATCCGCTCGACCTTCGTGATCGACGAGGACGGCCTGGTCGAGCTCGCGCAGTACAACGTCAAGGCGACCGGCCACGTGGCCAAGCTGCGCCGGGACCTAGGGTTGGACTGATCACCAGCCAGCGCCCGTAGCCCAACGGCAGAGGCACACGGTTTAGGTCCGTGACAGTGTGAGTTCGAATCTCACCGGGCGCACCACCGATCGCAGCGAGTCCCTCCCGTGTGACCCCCGTCACCACTAGGGTCCGCGCATGGACTCCGCACTGACCACCGTCGGGCTGCCGCTCGCGCTGGCGATCATCATGTTCGGCCTCGGCCTCGACCTGACGGTCGCCGACTTCAAGAGGGTCGGGCGCGCACCGCGGGCCGTGGCCGTCGCGCTCGCGTGCCAGGTCGTCCTGCTGCCGGCCATCTGCTTCGGGCTGGTCGTGCTCTTCGACCTGCCGGCCCTGCTGGGGATCGGCATGCTGCTGCTGGCCGCGTCACCGGGCGGCACCACCGCCAACCTCTTCAGCCACCTCTTCCGCGGCGACGTCGCGCTCAACATCACCCTGACGGCGATCAACACCGTGATCGCGGTCGTCACCCTGCCGCTGATCACCGGTCTGGCGATCGCGTTCTACGACCGCCAGGACGACGTGACGATGCCGCTGGTCGAGATCGTCAAGGTCTTCGCCCTGATCCTGCTGCCCGTCGGCATCGGGATGGTGGTCAACAACCGGGCGCCTGCCTTCGCCCGGCGCATGGACAAGCCGGTGCGCATCGGCTCGGCGGTGATCCTGGCCGTCCTCGTGCTCGGCATCCTGCTCGACCAGCGCGAGAACGTCGGCGACTACCTCGCCGACGTCGGCCTGATCACGGCGCTCTTCTGCGCGATCAGCCTCGTCGTGGGGTTCTACGTGCCGAAGGCGTTCGGGGTCACCGGACCGCAGGCCATCGCCTCGTCGATGGAGGTGGGCGTGCACAACGCCACCCTCGCGATCTTCGTGGCGGTCGAGGTGCTCGACGAGGTGGAGATCTCGGTGCCGGCGGCGGTCTACTCGCTCGTGATGTTCCTCTTCGCGGCCCTGTGGGGCACGTGGGTCTCGCGGCAGGTGGCCGAGCGGGAGACCGCCTCAGCCTGAGGCGAGGTCCGCGGCGACCTGCGGGGCGAGCTCGCGCAGCGCCCGCCCGCGGTGGGAGATGAGGTCCTTCTGGCCGGGCTCGAGCTCGGCCGAGGTCAGCCCCTCGGCGGCGTGCTCGACAGCGACGAAGACGACGTCGTAGCCGAACCCGCCGCTCCCCCGCACCTCGCGGATGATGTGGCCGTCCATGCGGCCCTCGACCACGCGCTCGCGCCCGTCGGGCAGCACCCACGCGACCGCGCAGGCGAAGTGGGCGCCGCGACGCTCGTCAGGTACGTCGTGGAGCTGGGCGAGCAGGAGCTCGTTGTTCCGGTCGTCGCTCTTCGGGGGCCCCGACCACCGCGCGGACAGCACACCGGGCATCCCGTTGAGGGCGTCGACGCACAGGCCGCTGTCGTCGGCGATAGAGGGCAGCCCGGTCGCGGCGACGCCGGCACGCGCCTTGAGCAGCGCGTTGCCCTCGAAGGTCGGCTCGTCCTCGACCGGCTCGACGTAGCCGTCGATGTCGCCGATGCCGAGCACCTCGATGTCGGGCACGTGCTCGGCCAGGATGCGCTGCATCTCGAGGATCTTCTTCGCGTTGGCCGAGGCCAGGAAGACCTTCATCGGGCAAGCGCCTCCTGCTGGATGCGGGTGAGGTCGGCGCAGCCCTTCTCGGCGAGCGCGAGCAGGGCGTCGAGCTCGGCGCGGTCGAAGGCGGCGCCCTCGGCGGTGCCCTGCACCTCGACGAACTTCCCGTCGCCGGTCATCACGACGTTCATGTCGGTCTCGGCGCGCACGTCCTCGACGTAGGGCAGGTCGAGGCGCGGCACGCCGTCGATGATCCCGACGCTGACCGCGGCGACCGAGCCGGTGAGCGGCTCGCCCGTCAGCGCGCCGTTGCCCCGCAGGTGCGCGACCGCGTCGGCCAGGGCGACGTACGCCCCGGTGATGGCCGCGGTGCGGGTGCCGCCGTCGGCCTGGAGGACGTCGCAGTCGAGGACGATGGTGTTCTCGCCGAGCGCCTCGTAGTCGATGACGGCGCGCAGCGAGCGACCGATCAGGCGCGAGATCTCATGGGTGCGTCCGCCGATGCGGCCCTTGACCGACTCGCGGTCCGAGCGGGTGTTGGTGGCGGCGGGCAGCATCGCGTACTCCGCGGTGACCCAGCCCAGGCCCGAGCCCTTGCGCCAGCGCGGCACGCCCTCGGACGCCGACGCCGCGCACAGCACCTTGGTGCCGCCGAACTCGACCAGGACCGAGCCGGCGGCGTGGTCGAGCCAGTGGCGGGTGATGGTGATCGGGCGGAGCTCGTCGTCGGACCGGCCGTCGGCGCGGGGCGCGGGGGTCGCAGCAGAAGTCATGGCACGAGGGTAGAGGGCTGACAGAGCCGGGTCCGGTCACCCCCGTGTGTCACCGGACCCGGCTCGATGTCCCTCCCCGGCGGTCCCGCCATCGGTGCGCGGTCCCGCTCCGCGCGGCTCCCCCGCGCGGTGGTCCCCCCAGAGTGCGCCGCCGCGACGACGCGGCGCATCGGCCCTGAGGCCCCCGCGACCCCGACCAAAGTAGGAATCGCGGTGGCTACGCTGTGCGCCGTGGAGCCCCGTCCCAGCCTCGCCGAGACGCAGCCCGCGCTCACGCGGGCCGGGCACGCGTGGCGCTACGCGCTGTGCCTGGCGATCTCGGCCGCGGTGTGGCAGTCGGTCGCGGCGATCGAGTGGCGCGAGCAGCGGTTGCTGTTCGTCGCCGAGCTCGTCCTGGGTGCGTGCGCCTACGTCCTCGTCCACTTCCGCCGCCGGGCCCCCGTGCCGATCGCGCTCGCGATCGCCGCGATGAGCGCGCTCTCGGGCGTGGCCGCAGGTCCGGCGACGCTCGCGGCCGTCTCCGTCGCCACACGCCGCGACCCCCGCCAGGTCATCACCGTCGGCGCCGCGAACCTGGCGGCCGCGCAGACCTACACCTCCATCGCCCCCCTGAGCGACAACGACCCCGTGATCACCACGCTCGTCAACATCGCGGTCAACGCCGGGATGATGGGCTGGGGCCTCTACATCGGCTCGCGCCGCGAGATCATCTGGACCCTCCGCACCCGTGCCGAGCGCGCCGAGCGCGAGCAGGAGCTGCGGGTGTCCCAGGCGCGCACCACCGAGCGGGCACGCATCGCCCGCGAGATGCACGACGTGCTGGCGCACCGCATCACCCAGGTCTCGATGCAGGCCGGCGCCCTGGCCTTCCGCGACGACCTCGACGGCGACCGACTGCGCGACGGGCTCGCCCAGATCCAGGGCCAGGCCAACGACGCCCTCCACGAGCTGCGCGACGTGCTCGGCGTGCTGCGCGAGGACGATCCCGGCACCCCCACGGCCCGCCCCCAACCGACGTACGCCGACATCGCCGCGCTCGTCGACGAGGCGCGGTCGCTCGGCCTCGACGTCGACTTCGCCGACGACCTGGACGCCACCACCCCGGTGCCCCCGGCGACCGGCCGCACGGTCTACCGCATCGTGCAGGAGGGCATCACCAACGTCCGGAAGCACGCGCCGGGATCCGCGGTCGCGATCCGCTCGTCGGGCGACCCGCGCTCGGGCATCACGGTGACGCTGGCCAACCCGCTCGCCGAGCGTCGCCGGCCGACCGGCGCCCCGGGGGCCGGACTCGGCCTGGTCGGGCTGCGCGAGCGCACCGAGCTGCGCGGCGGACGACTCGACCAGCGCACCGAGGGCTCGGCGTTCGTGCTGGAGGCATGGCTACCGTGGTCGGCGTGATCCGCGTCCTGCTCGTCGACGACGACCCGCTCGTGCGCTCCGCCCTGTCGCTGATGCTCGGCGGCCAGTCCGACATCGACGTGGTGGGCGAGGCCGCGCACGGGGAGGCCGGCCTCACGCTCGTGGGCGAGCTCGAGCCCGACGTGGTGCTCATGGACATCCGGATGCCGGTCATGGACGGCCTCGAGGCCACGAAGGCGCTCCACGAGCGACCCTCTCCACCGTCGGTGGTGGTGCTGACCACCTTCGACGCCGACGACCACGTCGTCCGCGCGATCGCCGCCGGCGCCGACGGCTTCCTGCTGAAGGACACCCCGCCGGGCGACATCGTCAGCGCCATCCGCACCGTCGCGGCCGGCGACGCGATGCTCTCGCCGTCGGCGACGCGCAGCCTCGTGTCACGGCTGCGGGGCATGACCGCCAACGATCGCGTCACCCACGCCGCCGACCGGCTGACCGTGCTCACCGAGCGCGAGCTCGAGGTCGCGGTCTGCGTGGGCCGCGGGCTCAGCAACTCCGAGATCGCCTCGGAGCTCTACCTGTCGATCCCGACGGTGAAGTCGCACGTCTCGCGGCTGCTGACCAAGCTCGGCAGCACCAACCGCGTCCAGGTGGCCATGGTCGTGCACGACGCCGGGCTGGTCTGACTCAGCCGACCGCCTCGCGCAACCGGTAGCGGTGGAGGTGGCGTCCCGCCGACCTCGCACTCATCTTCGCCTCGTGCACCGTGAGGACCTTCGTGGGCGACTGCCAGCCCTGGGAGGGCTTGTGCAGCGCGAGCCCGTCCCCCAGGGTCACGGCGGCGTGCTGGACCAGCCCGTCGGGCGAGCGCCAGACCAGGACGGTCCCGGCATCGCCGTCACTGCCGCCGGCGACCGTCGCGGCCGCCAGCCAGTCCTCGAAGGGCTCGCGCACGACCCAGGTCTGCGCCGCCCCCACCACGCCGGCGGCGCCCATGACCGTGCCGAAGCAGTTCGGCCCGCTGCGCCCCGGGAAGGTCCCTGCCAGCGCACGCGCCCCCGGGAGGAGCGCCTCGCAGGCACGCCACGTCGCGGCACCGACCGCGCGGTGGCGGCTGGGTCGGCGCGCCTCCTCGAGGTAGCGGACGAGGCGGGCGAGGTCGGCCTCCTCGTCGCGGGTGCGCCACCGGTGCCGCTCGGGCTGGGCACGACGTACGTCTGCGGGCAGCGCGCGGCTCCCGGCCCGGTCGAGCCAGCACACGGCGTCGTCCTGCTCGCCGTAGATCCAGAAGGAGTCACGCAGCTCCATCGTCAGCTGCTCGGGCCGGTCGTCGAGCCCGAGCCGGTCAGCGTGCGCGTGCGGGACCAGGAAGGGCTGGTGCGTCGGCATCAGCCACTCCAGCCACTGCACCAGGTCGGACCGCTCGACGTCGATGTCCAGCGCCCGCACGCCTCAGACCTCGTACGTCGCGCCGGCGCGTGCCAGCTCGACCGGCCCGGACCACTCGGACCTGGCCTCGGCCTGCGCGTCGGCCGGGTCGTGCCACGGCGGGACGTGGGTCAGCACGAGGCGCTCCACGCCCGCGCGCGCCGCCGTACGTCCGCAGTCGGCACCGGTCATGTGCAGGTCGGGCGGGTTGTCGTCGACGCTGCGGAAGGACGCCTCGGCCAGCAGCAGGTGCGCACCGGCGGCCGCCTCGTCGAGCGCCGCGCACGGGCCGGTGTCGCCGGAGTAGACGAGGGTGCGGTCGTCGGCGGTGACGCTGAGAGCGAAGGCGGTGACGGGGTGGACGACCTCGCGCGCCTCGACGCGGAAGGGGCCGATCTCGACGGGCCCGTCGTGCTCGGTGAAGTCGAACTCCTCTGTCATGCCGGGGTCCAGCGGCAGGTCGTAGGCGCGCGCCATCCGCTCGGCCGTGCCGGCCGGCCCCCAGACCGGGATCGGCGGCTGTGCGCCGGTGGGGTGGTACTTGCGCATGACGTAGTAGCCGCAGAGGTCGAGGCAGTGGTCGGCGTGGAGGTGGCTCAGGAAGACCGCGTCGATCCCGAGCGGGTCGGCGTAGCGGTGCAGCTGGCCCAGCGCACCGTTGCCGAGGTCGAGCAGGATCCGCCACGTGCGGGTCTCCCCCGACGCGTCCGTGTGCTCGGCCTCGACGAGGTAGCAGCTGGCGGGCGACTCGGGTCCGGGGTAGGACCCGGAGCAGCCGACCACGGTGAGTCTCATCGCACTCCTCCGGCGAACTGGGTGGCGCTGAGCAGCTCCGAGCCGAGGAAGCGCCGACCGATGGTGGCGAAGTCCTCGGGGCTGCCGGTGGTCGAGAACGTGTAGGCCGGCTCACCGCCCTCGCGCATCAGGCCGGTGCGCGCGAGCATCTTGTAGACGTCCTTCCCGCACTCCTCCGCCGAGCTCACCAGGGTCACGCCGTCGCCCATGACGTAGGAGATGACGCCCGTCAGGAGGGGGTAGTGGGTGCAGCCGAGAATGAGGGTGTCGACCCCCGCGGCAGCGAGCGGGTCGAGGTAGTCGTGGGCGGCGGCGAGCAGCTCCTCGCCGCCGGTGACGCCCTGCTCGACGAAGTCGACGAAGCTCGGGCAGGCCTGGATGTGCAGGTCGAGGTGGGGCGCGGCGGCGAAGGCGTCGTCGTACGCCATCGAGCTCGCGGTCGCACGCGTGCAGATCACGCCGACGCGGTCGTTGCGCGTGGCGGCCGCGGCCCGGCGCGCGGCGGGCAGGATCACCTCGACGACCGGTACGTCGTAGCGCTCGCGCGCGTCGCGGAGCATGGCGGCGCTCGCGGAGTTGCACGCGATGACCAGCGCCTTGACGCCCTCGGCGTAGAGGTGGTCGAGGCACTCGAGGGCGTACTCGCGGACCTCGCCGATCGGCTTCTGGCCGTAGGGCTGGCGGGCGGTGTCGCCGAGGTAGACCACTGACTCGTGGGGCAGCTGGTCGATCACCGACCGCGCGACCGTCAGGCCGCCGAAGCCGGAGTCGAAGATGCCGATCGGGGCGTCGGCGGTCAACCGCGGCATGGGAGTCGGCACAGGCAGCAGGCTAGGCGCTCGCCCCGTCACCGGTCACGCCGTTGCGAGCGTCGGACCCGTCACACCGCCCTCGCCGGGTTAGGGTTCCGCGCGTGACCCTGCGTTCTGTGCTCGCCTCCGTCCTCGCCTGCTCCGCGATCGGCTTCTGCATGACCGCGGCCCAGGCCCAGGTTCCTGCCGGCGGTCCGAGCGCCGGTGCCACACGCGTGTCGGCCGACGACGCGGTGGAGTCCGTGCTCGCGATCTCCCTCGACGGGCTCAACCCCGAGGCGCTGCGCATCCTCGGCCGCAACGGCACCCCGAACCTGCACGCCCTCATGGATTCGGGCGCCTCCACGCTCAACGCCCGCACCGAGCACGAGCTCACCATCACGCTGCCCAACCACACCGGCATGGTCACCGGACGGCGGGTCGAGGCCGCGACGGGCGGCCACGGCGTGACCTGGAACGACGACCGCCGCCGTCCTTCGACCGTCCAGGCAGCTGCCGGGAAGCGCGTCGAGTCGGTCTTCACCTCCGTCCACGACGCCGGCGGCTCGACCGCGCTCTTCGCCAGCAAGACCAAGTTCACCCTGTGGAAGCGCAGTTGGCCGCTGAGCATCGACACGACGCGGATCCGGCTCGACAACACCGTCCTGACCCGCACGGTGCGGCGTGACCTGCAGCGCCGCGACCGTGCCTTCCGCTTCGTCCACTTCTCGCTCCCCGACCAGGTCGGCCACGCACGCGGCTTCATGTCCAAGCCCTACCTGCGCGCGGTGAAGCAGGTCGACGAGCTGGTCGGCATCCTCGTCGACACGGTGGACTCCGACCCGGGGCTCGACGGCAGCACCGCCATCATCCTCACCAGCGACCACGGCGGCCTCGGCACCGACCACTCCGACGCCCGGCGCCTGCCCAACTACCGCATCGCCTTCATGGTCTCGGGTCCGGGCGTCGTGCCGGGCACCGACCTCTACGCGCTCAACCCCGACGACCTGCAGGACCCGAGCGCGCGCCGCACGACGTACGCCGATGCGTTGCAGCCGGTCCGCAACGGCGACCTCGCCAACCTGGCGCTCGACCTGCTCGACCTGGACGCGGTGCCCGGGAGCGAGCACAACGCGACGCTCGGCCTGGACGTCACCCCGGCCGGGTGACCTAGGCTCGGTCCGTGATCCGCCTCACGGCCGGCCTGGCCACTGCGTTCGCGCTGCTGCTGGCCGGCATCGCCCCCGCAGGCGGTGCGCTCGCGGACGACCCGCTCCCCGCACTCGTCGCCGTGGAGGCACCCGAGGTGAGCGGCACGCCGCGCGCGGGCCAGGTGCTGCGGGCGTTCCCGGGGCGTTGGCAGCCCCAGCGCGAGGAGACGCGCTACCGCTGGCTGCGCGACGGGGAGCCCATCCGCGGCGCCCGGGAGCGGCGCCACCGCCTCACGGCGCTCGACGTCGGTGCGCGCATGAGCGTGCAGGTGCGGGTGCGGGCCCCGGGGCACGCGTGGACCACCGCGGTGTCCTCTGCGACACCACGGGTCGACCACGCCACACCCGTGCGACGTCGCGTGACCTGGTCGGTCGCGACGCGGGGACGCATCACCACCAGCGTGCGGGCCTTCGCGCGACTGGCGCAGGAGACGTTCGACGACGCGCGCGGCTGGCGCGCCGGTGGCGTGCAGTTCCGCCGGGTCCGACGCGGGGGCGACTTCACGCTGGTGCTGTCCGAGGCGCGGCTGGTGCCGTCGTTCTCACCGTCGTGCTCGGCCATGTGGTCGTGCCGTGTGGGGAGGAACGTCATCATCAACCAGGACCGCTGGAAGAACGCCTCGCCCGCCTGGAACCGCGCCGGACGCAGCCTGCGCGACTACCGCCACCTGGTGGTCAACCACGAGACCGGCCACTGGCTCGGCCGAGGACACGTGGGCTGCCCGGGATCGGGACCTGCCCCGGTGATGATGCAGCAGTCCAAGGGCACCGGGGCCTGCACGTTCAACCCCTGGCCGCTGCCCCGGGAGCGCTGAGCCTCAGCGAGGCGGGTCGATCTTGACGCGGACGACGCGCGGCGATCCCACGACGGGGTCGGTCCGCGACTCGTCGAGCCCGAGCACGATGGTCTCCGTGCCCTCCACCAGCGAGTCGGCGAGGATCTGCAGCGGGATGTAGCGGACCTTGTCACCGGCTGCGAACTGCACGCGCCCGGGGCCGGGCTCGAAGTCCGCACCGGCGGTCGCCGTTCCCGTCAGCACGCGGTAGTCGACGGTGAGGTCCCGAGGGGCCGGCGACTGCAGCTGCACCGGCACCCAGACGGTGCGGGCACGCTCGGGCGTCCGCATCAGGTCGGTCCCGAAGCGGACCTCGTTCCTGCTGAGCCAGCGCGAGCGCACGGTCAGCCACGAACGCAGGAACTCGACCTCGCCGGCGTGGTCGTCCGCGTGGCGGCTCCACGGCAGGTCGCTGCCGTCGGCGTGCCACAGCTGCCAGTCGGCCTGCGCCGCCGGCGCCAGCGTCTGACCCGCTGCGGGCAGCTCGCCCACGATCTGCTCGACGACCGGCTTCAGGCGCGCCCAGCGGCTCTTGACCCGGGCCGAGAAGGTGGGGTCCTCGAGCATGCGGCTGATCCAGTGGCGGCCGATGCGCGTGTGCCAGCCCTGGGGCGGGTCCTGCGCGCCGAAGCGGGTGCCGCCGCTGAGGTCGAAGTCCCACACCGGGCCGAAGCGGAAGCGACCGCCCGGCTTCCAGCTGAAGTGGACGCTGGACTGGAAGTTGGAGTCCTGGTTGCGGAAGAGCTCCTGGACCAGGTACCAGTCGATGACGCTCTTGACGTTGACGTGGGCTGCATAGCCCTTCTTGCGGTCTGCGAAGCCCGGGCTGTAGAGCGTGTTCTCGAACTTGCGGACCGCGCGCCGCACCGTGCGCCGCTGCTTGCGGGTGACCTCGTCGGGGTCCTTGAACACGACGGGGATGCCCCGCCTCGTGCGGAAGCCGGGCTCGTCGTCACGGAGGTAGCGCTGGTTGATCTCCAGCAGGAATCCGGAGTCGGGCAGGTCCACGCGACCCTCGCCCTCCTCGACCTGCTCGGTGAGCAGGTAGAGACCGCGGGGCTGGCCGTTGACGACGACCTCGACGAAACGGAACTGCGGCGTCCACTTCATCGTGGTGCGCTCGGCGATCGCGAAGGCCGCGGCGGTGCGCAGCGCGCTCCGGTCGGCGTAGTTGGCGAGCAGCACCCACTCGTCGTACTCGCGCTCACCGACGAGCGCGGCGTCTTCCTCCAGCTTGAGCTTGTAGGGCTTCTTGGCCCAGCCCCAGGTGGAGTTGCCGCGGCCCTTGATCTCACCGACGTGCTCGACGCCGTCGAGGCTGATCGTCGCGTCGAGGTAGTCGTCCTTGCTGACGACCTCCGCGCCGCCCTCGGTGGTGATGACGAGCTGCGTGGGGGGCGCCGGCGGCCACACCGACGCGGGCGCCTTCGCCTGCGCGGCACCCGGAGCCGCAGCGGCGGTGGAGGAGGGCACGAGTGGCAGCGCGAGCGCGACCACCAGTGCGACGACGGACGACGTACGGATCATGCGGGCCCCCGGGGTGGAGAAGTCGTGGAGCGCGCACCGTACACCGCGAAGGTGACAGGGGTCTCCACGCGCACCCGGAGGGGTGCTAGGCCCAGAGCTGGCCGTCGAGGGCGTCCTCCGCGTCGTCGACCGTGCCCTCGTAGGCGCCGGTCGAGAGGTACTTCCAGCCGCCGTCGCACACGATGAAGGCGATGTCGGCCGACTCCCCCGCCTTGACCGCCTTGGCCGCCTGGCCGAGCGCGGCGTGGAGGATGGCGCCGGTCGAGATGCCGGCGAAGATCCCCTCGAGCTCGAGCAGCTCGCGCACGCGGCGTACGGCGTCACGCGGGCCGACGCTGAAGCGCGAGTCGATCAACGAGGCGTCGTAGAGCTCGGGCACGAAGCCCTCGTCGAGGTTGCGCAGGCCGTAGACGAGCTCGCCGTAGCGCGGCTCGGCGGCCACGATCTTCACCTCGGCCTTGGCCCGGCGGAAGAAGCGCGAGACGCCCATGAGCGTGCCGGTGGTGCCGAGACCGGCGACGAAGTGGGTGATCGACGGCAGGTCGGCGAGCAGCTCGGGGCCGGTGCCCTCCTCGTGGGAGAGCGCGTTCGCCTCGTTGCCGTACTGGTAGAGCATCACCCAGTCCGGGTGCTCCCCCGCGATCTTCTTCGCGACGCGCACGGCCTCGTTCGAGCCACCCGCGGCGGGCGAGGACACGATCTCGGCGCCCCACATCCGCAGCAGCTGGCGCCGCTCCTCGGAGGTGTTCTCGGGCATCACGCACACGATGCGGTAGCCCTTGAGCTTCGCCGCCATCGCCAGCGAGATGCCGGTGTTGCCGCTGGTGGGCTCGAGGATCGTGCAGCCCGGTCGCAGCGTGCCGTCGGCCTCCGCCTGCTCGATCATCTTCAGGGCCGGGCGGTCCTTGATCGAGCCGGTCGGGTTGCGGTCCTCGAGCTTGGCCCAGAGGCGTACCTCGGTGCCGTCGGGCTGGCGGCCGGGCGACAACCGCGGCAGGCCGACCAGCGGCGTGCTGCCGACGGAGGCGAGCAGGTCGTCGTAGCGGGTCATCAGGCGGGCAGTGCCCCGCCGGCCACGGCGGGCAGGACGACGACCTGGTCGCCGTCGGAGAGCTCGGCGTCGAGCCCACCGATGAAGCGGACGTCCTCGTCGTTGATGTAGACGTTGACGAAGCGACGCAGGTCCACCGAGCCGGACTTGTCCTCGACGAGGCGCTCCTTGATGCCGGGGTGGTTGCCCTCGAGGTCGTCGATGAGCGCGGACAGGGTGCCGCCCGAGCCCTCGACGGCCTTGGCGCCGTCGGTGTAGGTGCGCAGGATGGTGGGGATCCGGACCTCGATGGCCATCAGGGGGTGCTCTCTCTCTGGTCTGGGGTGCCGGTGGGCGTGATCGTGACCTCTTCCTCGGTCACGACTCCGTCGATGATTCTGTAGGACCTGAACTCCACCGGGCCCTCACTATTCCCGTGCTCGCGTGTGCTGACGAGCACGTAGTGGGCGTTCGGTTCGCTGGCCAGCCCGATGTCGGTGCGGCTCGGGTAGGCCTCGGTGGCGGTGTGGGAGTGGTAGACGACCACCGGCTCCTCGTCGCGGGCGTCCATGTCCTTGTACAGCGCGAGCAGCTCGGTGGAGTCGAACTCGTAGAACGTCGGGCTGCCCGCGGCGTTGACCATCGGGATGAAACGATCTGCGCGGTCGCTGCCCTCGGGGCCGGCGACCACGCCGCACGCCTCGTCGGGGTGGTCGCGCTTGGCGTGCGCCACGATGGCGTCGTACGTCTCCTGGGCGATGGTCAGCACTGCTCCACCCTAGGCAGCCGACCGAAGTGCCCCGCACACGTCTCACGGCTTAGTCTTGACGTCGAGAGATCCGGGGGAAGGTTCGCATGACGCTGCACGAGGCTCCGCCACTGACGCGACGGGGCATCCCCCTCGAGCGCGACCTGCGGGTGCTGGCCATCGGCTCCTTCGCCAACCGGTTCGGTGCCGGCGCGGTGATGACGACCAGCGCCCTCTACTTCACCCGCCAGGTCGGTTTCTCCGCCGCCGAGGTGGCGCTGGCGCTGTCGGTGGCCGCGATCGTCGGCATCGTCGTCCAGGTCCCCGCCGGGCACCTCGGTGACACCCGCGGCCCGCGCCGCGTGCTCACCTGGTGCATGGTCGGCGCCGCGCTGACCAGCGCGCTGCCGGTCCTCGCGCGTACGCCGTGGCAGCTCGCGCTGCTCCTGGGCCTGCTGGCGCTCTTCGAGCGGTCGGCGGGCTCGGTGCAGCAGGGCGTGATCGCCCAGCTCGCGACCGGCGGGCGGGGCGTGCTCTTCAAGGCCTACCTGCGCGCGGTCACCAACACCGCCATCGGCCTCGGCTCGGTCTTCGGCGGCGCCGCGCTGGTGATCGACGAGACGTGGGCCTACGTCGCGGTCTTCGTCCTCAACGCCGTCTTCACCGGCTTCGCCGCCTGGAACAGCACGCGCCTGCCCGAGCTCCCGCCCTACGTGCGGATCGAGGGCGAGCCGCGGCTCGCGGTGCTGCGCGACTGGCCCTACGTCGTCGTGGTGGCGATCACCGGCCTGTTCTCGATGCACTTCTTCGTCATGGAGCTCGGCCTGGCGCTCTACATCTCCGAGCGGACGTCCGCGCCGCCGGTGATGGTGGCGATCCTGCTCGTCGTCAACACCGCGGCCGTCGCCCTCTTCCAGGTCCGCCTGTCCCGGCGGGCCGACTCGGTGGAGGCCGGCGCACGCGCCCTCGTGCGCGGCGCGGTCTGGATCGCCGCCGGTTTCGCGATCGTGGCGCTGGCCGACCGCGGCGACGCGACCTTCGCGATCGTGGTGCTCGTCATCGGCTCGCTGGTCCACGTGGTCGGCGAGATGATCGGCTCCGGCGGCCAGTGGGGCCTCCAGATGGGGCTCGCGCCCCACGAGCGGCAGGGCCAGTACCAGGGCTTCGCCGGACTCGGCTTCAGCGTGGTGGCGGTCATCGGGCCGCCGATCGTGACGCTGCTGTGCGTCGAGATGGGCGAGACCGGCTGGCTCGTCCTCGCGGGGATGATGATGGCCATCGCGCTCGTGTCGGTGCCGGTCTCGCGCTGGGCGCTGGCGTCGCGCGAGCGCTACGGCGTTGTGACCCACTCAGGGTAGGACTGGCCCGCCCACCCCTGTGCTCGGGACAGGCGCAAAGGTCCGCGCTCGCGAGTTGAATTGACCTCAATTCAACTCGCTGACGGGCGTCGCTGGCTTCCTGTGGATGAGCGATCCGCCGGACTCATCGGTCTGCTGTGCTGGTCGTCATGGACGCCGACACCCCCTTCATCCCCCGCTCGGGCCCGATGTTCTCCAGGAGCAGCCCGGCGAAGGCCCAGATGGCCACCGACCTCGCCATCCCGATCCTGGCCGACGGCGGTTGGTCGGCGCTCACGCTGCGCAACGTGGCGGCTGCCGCCAACGTCACGCCGCAGGCCATCGCCGCATGGTTCCCCTCAGTGGCGGCGATGCGTGCGGCCGTTGCGGCGGTCTACGGTGACCGATGGATCCGCGAGCGAGGCAACCTCGCACGGGCCCGCACGTTCTCGGCATCCTCGGGCGGGGCCGGTTTGACCGTCCCGGACGTCGCGCTGGCCCTCCTCCCGCAGTCGTGGCTCGAGGAGGTGTTCGACGGCATCTGGTCGACCATCGTCGAGGCCGGTCGCTGGGACGATGCGATCGGCTCCTCCGTGACTGCCATCCGATCGAGGGAGAGGGACCTGACCCGCGGGCTCCTCGAGGCGTCACGTCGCGACGAGCTCGAGAGCCTCGAACGCGAGGTGGAGCTGGTCCTCACCTTCGTCCACGGCTTCAGACGCGGATAGCAGCCGGGATCCCGTCCGAGAACACCTCGGGCGTCGCGGGAAAGGACTCCGAGACGCCGAGCGAGTGGCGTACGGCGGACCACGCGGCCGCACACGCGTCCAGCAGGTCGTCCTCACCGAAGCCGGCGCCGCGGAACCACGGCGGCGCGACGATGCCGTGCGCGGCCAGCGCCTCGCGGCGCGCCCGTACGCCGTCGGCGTCCTTCTTGCGCGCCAGGACGGGAGCCCCGGCCATCCGCGCGAAGCTCACCTCGGGATGCACCTCGATGACCGTGGCACCGGGACGTGAGCGCACCCACGCGTCGACCTGGAGCACCTTCTCCCGCAGCGCGTAGGCCTGGGCGCTGACGCTCGTCCGCCCGTCGGTGGCGGCCAGGTTGGCGGCGCGCGCGGCGGCGTACGAGTCCGCCTCGAGCGCGGCGCGGGTGGGCGTGGGGAAGACCGACGACGACTTGCCAACCAGCACGCGCCGGGCCTCGACGTCCGCAAGCCTGCCCGAGGCATCCGGCAGGCCGATCGGGATGTCGATGGCGACGACGTCGACCGGGGTGGTCTCGCGCACCAGCGCGACCAGCCCGCCGATGGAGGCGTCGACGAAGACCGACGCGCGGCCGGTGGTGTCGACCAGCACGCCGACCCAGCCGCCGGGGCAGGCGTCCACCCCGAGGACCGGGACGTCCGGGGTCAGCAGCTCGACCGGCGCGGACTGGCCTGGTGGCGTCACGAAGCGCGCCTCGCGGTCCTCGCTGAACGCCGCCGCGATGCGCTCGAGCATCACGTCCGACATCTCCGGGAGCGCAGCCACCGGCCACCACCGCACGTCGCTCGACTCGTCGTCGGCGACGTGGGCCTCCCCCTCGAGCCAGGTGCAGGCGAAGGTGAGGTCGAGGTAGGTCGCGCGGTCGCCGTTGACGTGCACGACCTCGCCGTGGACGGCGGTCGAGGCGAGCCTGTCGACCCGGATCCGCACCCCGGTCTCCTCCAGCGCCTCGCGCGCGGCGGCGACGGCGGGCTCCTCGCCCGGGTCCGGGATCCCCGTGACGGGCGTCCAGTGCCCGTTGTCGGCACGCTTCACCAGCAGCACGTGGTCACCGCGGCGCACCACCGCGGTGACGCCGGGCAGCCACAGGGGGTCGTGGCCGATCTTCTTCCGGATCGCGATCACGAAGTCGGGGACCGGGCTCACGACATCAGCGCCTCGACGACCGTCTCCTGGAGGTAGCCGACCCACTCGTAGATGTCGTGCGCCTGGGCCCGCGGGTCGTCCTCGGGCAGGGAGTGCCAGTAGTCCTCGTCGCCGGCCTCGACGCCGAGGCGGGTGGCGAGCGCGAGCCTGATGTCGGTGAAGGCGCGCATCCACGTCTCGGCCTCGTCCGGCGTCAGCTCGACGTCGATCACCAGGCCGTCCTCGCGGAGCTCCTCGGGCAGGCCGGCGTCCTCGAGGGTGTCGATGATCAGCGCCGCCGCGCCGGCCTTGCCGTCGCGCAGACCGCCCTCCGTGAAGCGGCGGAAGTCCGCGGCCGCCTCCTCGTCGTCGGGGTAGGCCGTCGGGAACATCCGCGCCAGCACGGGGTCCTCGGGGATGGTGGTGGCACCGGAGAACTCCGCCATCAGCGCCTCGAAGGCGTCGGCGGAGGGGGCAGCCGGCTCGGCACGCTCGTTGCGCAGCAGCTCCACCATCTGCGAGGCGAGCGAGCGCAGCAGGTCGGCCTCGAAGCCGGTGAAGGTGGCGATGACGCGCGCGGACCGCCGGTGACGCTCGAAACCGCTCACCTCAGGACGCCTTCTCCATCGTCGCCCAGAGGCCGTACTCGTGCATCGCCTGGACGTCGCGCTCCATCTCCTCGCGGGTGCCCGTCGAGACGACCGAGCGGCCCTCGGTGTGCACCTCGAGCATCAGCTTCTCGGCCTTCTTCTTGTCATACCCGAAGTACTTCTGGAACACGTAGGACACGTAGGACATGAGGTTCACCGGGTCGTCCCAGACCAGCGTCACCCACGGCTTGGCCAGGAAGGTGATCTCGTCGGGAGTCAGGGTCGGCTCGACCTCTACGGGACTGGCGGCTGACACGGGGCCATCGTGGCACAGTGTCGGTCGTGACGAGCCCACCCCCGACGTCTGCTGCGCTGCTGACCGACCACTACGAGCTCACCATGGTCCAGGCCGCCCGGCAGGCGGGCACCGCCGGCCGGCGCTCTGTCTTCGAGCTCTTCCCGCGTCGGCTGCCCGCGGGGCGGAGGTACGGCGTGGTGGCGGGCGTCGGCCGCGCGCTCGACGCGATCGAGGCCTTCCGCTTCGACGGCGCCGCGCTCGCCGCCCTGGAGGGCGTCGTCGACGCCGACATGCTCGAGTGGCTCGCCTCCTACCGCTTCTCCGGCGACGTGTGGGGCTATGCCGAGGGCGAGGCCTACTTCCCGCACTCGCCGCTGCTCGTCGTCGAGGGCACCTTCGCCGAGGCGGTGCTGCTGGAGACGGTGCTGCTGTCGGTCTACAACCACGACTCCGCCATCGCCTCGGCCGCGTCGCGGATGACGCTGGCCGCGGGCGGTCGCCCCTGCATCGAGATGGGCTCGCGGCGCACCCACGAGCAGGCGGCCGTCGCGGCGGCGCGGGCGGCGTACGTCGCCGGGTTCGACGCGACGAGCAACCTGGCCGCGCGGGCGGCGTACGGCGTCCCGTCGGCGGGCACCGCCGCCCACTCCTTCACCCTGCTGCACGACACCGAGGCCGACGCCTTCCGGGCGCAGGTGCAGACCCTCGGCGTCGGCACCACGCTCCTCGTCGACACCTACGACGTGACCGAGGCGGTGCGCCTCGCCGTCGAGGTGGCCGGGACCGACCTCGGCGCCGTGCGCCTCGACTCAGGGGACCTCGGGCTCGTCGCCCGCGACGTACGGGCCCAGCTCGACTCCCTCGGCGCGACGTCCACCCGGATCGTGGTGACCAGCGACCTCGACGAGCACGCCATCGCCGCCCTGGCCGCCGCGCCGGTCGACGCGTACGGCGTGGGCACCCAGCTCGTCACCGGCTCGGGCCACCCGACGTGCGGCTTCGTCTACAAGCTCGTCGCGCGCGAGGGCCCGGACGGGGAGCTGGTCCCGGTCGCCAAGCGCTCCACCGACAAGGCATCGGTCGGCGGGCGGAAGTACGCCCTGCGCCGGCTCTCCGCCAGCGGCACCGCGCAGGCCGAGGTCGTCGGGATCGGGGAGCGGCCCGAGGATGATGGCGACGACCGGTCGCTGCTCGTGCCGCTGGTCGCGGCCGGCGAGGTGGTCGGGCGCGCGAGCCTCGAGGAGGCCAGGGCGCGCCACCGTGCATCGGTCGCCGAGCTGCCGCGCGCGGTGACCATGATGTCGGCCGGGGAGCCGGTGATCCCGACGGTGTTCGAGCAGTAGCCGCCACGGCTAGTCTCCGGACATGAGCCGAGCGCTGATCGTGGTCGACGTCCAGAACGACTTCTGCGAGGGCGGGTCCCTCGCCGTGGCGGGAGGGGCGCGCGTCGCCGCCGACATCGGGGCGCTGCTGCACCGCTGGCACTCGAAGGCCGCCGACGCACCGGCGTACGACGTCGTGGTGGCCACGAAGGACCACCACGTCGACCCCGGCGCCCACTGGTCGCTCAAGCCGGACTTCGCCGAGTCCTGGCCGGTGCACTGCAAGGTCGGCACCGAGGGTGCGGGATTCCACCCCAACCTCGACCCGCAGCCCTTCGACGAGGTGTTCTACAAGGGCGAGCACGAGGCTGCCTACAGCGGCTTCGAGGGGCGTACGTCGTCGGGCGAGGCGCTCACGGACTGGCTGCGGGCCCGGCAGGTGGAGGAGGTCGACGTGTGCGGCATCGCCACCGACCACTGCGTGCGGGCGACGGCGCTGGACAGCGCGGGCGCAGGCTTCGCCACACGCGTGCTGCTCCCCCTCTGCGCCGGGGTGGCCGAGGACTCCACGGCGGCCGCGATCACCGAGATGAGCGGCGCGGGCGTGGAGATCGCGTGAGTCTCAGCACCACTTGCCGGTGACGGTCCGCAGCACCTTCACGGTGCGCGCGGTGCCCTGGCCGAGCGCGTTGAACTGCTTGCTCGACAGCACCTTGGAGGTGTGGATGTCGCCTGCCAGCAGCACGTACGCCGCCCGGCCCTCGACCACCACCGTCTCCCCCGCGTGCTCGAGAGCGTGCGCGGCCTCCACCGCGGAAGCGGTCGGCGGGTCGGAGAAGAGGGTGACGTAGTGGTTGCCGATCTCGCCGGCATGTCCGTCGTGCAGCTCCTCGGCCCGTGCGGTGAGCACCGCCAGCTCGGCGGTCGTGAAGACGACCGTCGGCACCTCGAAGCCGGCCTCGGCGGCGTACGCCTCCTCGAGGGCCGCGCGCACCTTCGCCGATGACCGCGCCGGGTGCGTCAGGCGGACGTTGCCGGTGTTGATGTAGGTCTCGACCCCGGTGCCGCCGGCGGCCTCCGTGGCGGCCCTGATCGCGTCCTTGGGGAACTTGCGCCTCGCGCCGAGGTTGATCGCGCGCAGGAACGCGACGTAGGTGGGCATGGCCCGATCATGCCCCGAGGGACGGAGACCTGTCGCTCAGGCGCGCTTGCACTGGCTGGGCGGGGTCACGGCGGGGTCGAAGACGTGCTGCGGGGGCACGATGTTGGCGCCGTTCTGCGACTCCTTCATCGTCATCGCCCACCAGCCGGCCTTGCGCGTGTCGATCTTGGCGAGCTCGGCCGGGGGCACCTCGCCCCACATGTTGACCACGTCGACGCCGACCTCGATGAGGTGGCCGTGCGGGGTGATGACCGCCTTCGCCTCGACGCCGTCGAGCGCCGCGGGGACGTCGGGGAACAGGCCGCGCGGCATGCCGGTGATGACATCCTTCGCGGGTACGCCGACGCTCACGCCGTCGCCGGCCAGGCGGATCGCCCGGGCAGCGGTGACCGGCCAGGTCGGGTCGAGGTCGGTCGGGAGCGCCCAGCTGCGATCGGCGTCGTCGGTGATGTCGACGTAGCAGGTGGCCGCGTTGGGGCCCCACGACTCGCTGTTGAAGTAGGTGCGCCCGGCGACGACGAGGTAGTCGACCTGCTGGGCGTTGCCATCGATGACCGAGTCCATCGAGAGCTCGCTGTAGCCCGTCGAGGGGCTGAAGCGGCCGTCGAGGTCGAAGATGCGCTTGCCGCCGTTGTCGGGGTTCTTGGTGAGCAGCTGGCCGTGCCACTCCACGATGCCCATCTTGTTCACCTGCGAGACCAGGCCCTCGAGCTGCTCGCCCTCCAGCACGACCGTGTCGCCCTTGCTGGCCGCGGCCTCGCCGGACCCGCCGCACCCGGTCAGGGCGACGAGGAGACCGGCCCCGAGGGCCCCGGCCCATGCTGCGCTGCTGCGACGTGCCACAGGGTCTCCCCGTTCCGGTCCGTGATGAGCTCCGTGCTCCATCCCGCCCGGAGCCTAGGACCGCCCGGAGGAACCTGTCAGGCGAACCGAAGATCTCGTCAAGTCCACGCTCAACCGGCCATCCAGCCGCGGGCCGCGCCGACCACGGCATCGGTCAGGTCGTCCACCAGCGACGAGCCCAGTCGCCAGTGCTGCCAGAACAGCGCCACCTCCGGACGTCGGCCCGGGACCAGCTCGACCAGGTGCCCGCTCGCCAGCTGACCCGCGACGTCGGACTCGGGCAGCAGCCCCCACCCCATGCCCACCCGGATGGCGCGGTCGAATTCGCGCACCGACGGCAGGTAGGTCACCGGCGGGGCCAGGTGGCGACGGGTCACGCGCCGGATGAAGTCGTGCTGGAGGGAGTCGCTGCGGTCGAAGGCCACGATCGGCGCCTCGGCGAGCGAGGCCGACCCGACACCGTCGGCGAAGTGGGCCGCGTGGAAGTCGCGCGTCGCCACCGCGGCGTAGCGCAGCCGGCCGAGCCGCACCACCCGGCATCCCGGGACCGGCTTGGGCTCCCCCGTGATGGCCGCCACCACCTCCCCGCGGCGCAGCCGCTCCGCGGTGCGGGTGTGGTCCTCGCGCACCACCTCGAAGACGACCCGGTGCCTGCCCTGCACCTCGGCCAGCGCGTCGACGAACCAGCCGTAGAGCGCGTCGGCGTTCACCGCGATCGGCAGGGAGGCGTACGACGTCCCGTCGCCGTCGTCCTCCTCCACGAGCTCGGCGACGGCCTCGCGCTCCAGCAGCTCGGTCTGGGTCGCGAGTCGCACCAGCACCAGCCCGGCCTCGGTGGGCTCCAGCGGCTTCACACGGTGGAGCAGGACCCGGCCGATCCGGGTCTCCAGGGCCTTGATCCGCTGGCTCACCGCGGAGGGGGTGACGTGGAGCTCGCGGGCGGCCGCCTCGAACGTGCCGAGGCGCACCGCCACGGCCAGTGTGCGCAGCGCCACAGGATCGAGCTGGGTGATGTCTTTCATACTTAGACATCCTAATGATTAGTGAAAATAGTTCGCTGGATTGAAGCACGTCCCGCACCTAGCGTTGATCGCATGTTCCAGGTTGCTCTCACCGGTCTGCTCACCGGACTCGCTCTCATCATCGCCGTCGGCGCACAGAACGCGTTCCTGCTCCGTCAGGGGATCCGCGGCGAGCAGGTCCTGCCCATCGTGCTGACCTGCCTGGTCTCCGACGTCGTCGCCATCACCGCCGGCGTCGCGGGCCTCGGCGTCGTGCTCGAGCGCTGGCCGTCCGTGCTGCCGGTCGCCCAGGTCCTCGGCGGGATCTACCTGATCGCCTTCGGCCTGCACGCCGCCATGCGCGCGTGGCGCCCGACCGCGCTCGACACCGGCGAGGGCACCGCCCTGACCCCCGGCAAGGCCGTCCTGCTCACGCTGGCGCTGACCTGGCTCAACCCGCACTTCTACCTCGACGCCGTCCTCATGCTCGGCACGGTCGCCAACAGCTTCGGCGACGACCGGTGGTGGTTCGTCTCCGGGACCCTCGTGGCGAGCGTGCTGTGGTTCTTCGGCCTCGGCTACGGCGCCCGCCTGCTGCGCGGCGTCTTCTCCCGTCCGAGCGCGTGGCGCGTGCTGGACTCCGGCATCGCCGTCTTCATGGGCGTGCTCGGCGTGGGCCTGATCGCCCACTGAGCACCCCGGCGCGGGTCACTCCCCCGCCAGCCCCGCACCCTGCTCGGCGAGCGCCTCGCGCAGCCGGGTGATCGCGATCGGCCCGACCCCGTGCATGGCGGCCAGCTCCGCGGCGGAGCGCGTGGCCACCTGCTCGAGCGTGGTCAACCCGGCCTCCCGCAGTGCGCGGGTGGCCGGGGCGCCGATGCCGCGCGGCAGCGGGGTGCCCTCCTCGCGCGGTCGGCGTACGCGGGGTTCGGGCAGGCCGGCGTCGACGACGGCCCGGCCCCGCGGCGACAGCAGGTAGCCGATCGCCAGGGACTCGGTCAGCCCGAGCTCCTTGAGCTTGCGCACGTCCTTCTTGAAGTCCGGCGTCTCGCGGCCCACCCGCGCGGCGAGGTCGGGCGCGCGCACGCCTCCGTTGAGGTCGATCAGGTCGAGGGTCTCGCGCGTCCAGGCGCCGTGGGCGGAGGCTGCGTCGAGGCGGTCGAGCCGCGCGTTGATCGCGGCGATCTCGTCGTCGTCCGGGACGCTCTCGCGCAGCAGCTCCCGCGGGTCGGGACCGGCGTACGCCAGCCCGATCCGCCAGACCGGGTCGTCCGGTCGCGCTGCGAGCGCCTGCTTGAGCGCGGCCAGCGACGGGGCACCGGCGCGACGGGCGTCCTCGGCACGCAGGCTCGCGACGCCGACCTGCTCGACCGAGGTGACCTCGAGCAGCCCGACCGCTGTACGCATCCTGGTGCCGACCACCACGCGCGGCCTGGCCCAGCGACGGAAGGCGAGGTCGACGGTGCCGGCCTTGATGGCGGCCAGCTCGGCAGGGCGGATCATCATGGCGGCAGTTTCTCAGTCCACCCGGAGGATGTCTCCCGGCTGGCAGTCCAGGGCACGGCAGATCCCGGTGAGGGTGCTGAAGCGCACCGCCTTGGCCCGCCCGTTCTTCAGCACGCTGAGGTTGACGACCGTGACGCCGACCCGCTCCGCGAGCTCGGTCAGCGTCATCCCCCGCGCGGCGAGGACCTCGTCGAGGTGCACGCTCACACCGTGCTGCTCGTCGGGCTCCGGCTCGGCCGCGGGCTGGCCCGAGGCTCGTCGCGCCATCAGATCGTGGCCTCGGCGTCGCGCCGCAGGTCGACGGCCTGCGCCATCACCCGGGCCAGCGCCAGCAGCGCGATGCCCAGCAGCACGGGCAGCCACGGGACGGTCGCCGTGAGGATCAGCGTGCTGTCGCTCATGCGGTTGAGCAGCATCGCGTTGATCCACCCCGACAGCACGAAGTCCAGCACCGCCCAGCCGATGAGGATGCGCCCGAGCGTCGTCAGCTGACCGGGGACCCGGTCGGCGAAGACGCCCTCCCTGCGCGCGCGCCGCAGGAAGCGCCACAGCATCACGAAGAAGACGGCCGGGCCACCGACCCACACGAGGAGGCCGGCTCCGGCGAGCGCCCGCGTCGCGCCGTCGGGCTCGGGGTCGCACACCTGCACCTCGACGGGGCTCCAGGTGATGCCGTCTCGCAGGTCGACCGGTCCGGTCAGCTCACCGTCGACGCGCTGGAAGGCCGGTTCGTCGCCCGACCCCGACGCACAGACCTGCGCGTTGACCCCCGGGATCGAGCCGGTGCCGAAGATCGTGCCGGCCACCGTGGCGACCGCAAGGACCGCCATAACGGTGACCACCAGTCCCACCAGTGCCTCGAGGACCTTCAGTGGGTCGTTGCCTCGCGTGCCGTCCATGGATCCCCCGCATGTCGAATGTCGATGTTGTCGACAAACGATAGGGCATCGTTTTTCGATACGTCAACGGGGTGGACGCACGACGAGTCCGGGAGCGGTGAGTGAGACAGGTTTCCGGGTCGCGGAACCTGTCTCACTCACCGGTCGACGGCGGGGCAGGGCTCGTCAGAGGTTCCCGCGGGCGTCCTGCTCGCGCTCGATGGCCTCGAAGAGCGCCTTGAAGTTGCCCTTGCCGAAACCGAGCGAGCCGTGGCGCTCGATGAGCTCGAAGAAGACCGTCGGCCGGTCGCCGAGCGGCTTGGTGAAGATCTGGAGCAGATAGCCGTCCTCGTCGCGGTCGACCAGGATGCCGCGCTTCTTGAGCTCCTCGATCGGCACGCGGACCTCGCCGATGCGCGCGCGCAGCTCGGGGTCCTCGTAGTAGGAGTCCGGGGTGTTGAGGAACTCCACGCCGTTGGCGCGCAGGGCGTCGACGGTGGCAAGGATGTCGCCAGTGGCGAGCGCGAGGTGCTGGGCACCGGGGCCGTTGTAGAACTCGAGGTACTCGTCGATCTGCGACTTCTTCTTCGCGACGGCCGGCTCGTTGAGGGGGAACTTCACGCGGTGGTTGCCGTTGGCGACGACCTTCGACATCAGCGCGGAGTAGTCGGTGGCGATGTCGTCACCGATGAACTCGGCCATGTTCACGAAGCCCATCACCTTGTTGTAGAAGGTGACCCACTCGTCCATCTTGCCGAGCTCGACGTTGCCGACGATGTGGTCGAGAGCCTGGAACAGGCGCTTGGGCTGGTCGTCCTTCTTCTCCCAGCGCGGCGCGACGGCGACGTAGCCGGGGAGGTAGGGACCGGCGTACGTCACTCCGTCGACGCTGCGCTGCACGAGCGTGTGGCGGGTCTCGCCGTAGGTCGCGATCGCGGCGACGCGCACCGAGCCGTGCTCGTCGGTGACGGTCGTCGGCTCCTGCAGCACCGTCGCGCCGGCCGCGCGGGCCTGGGCGATGCACTGGTCGACGTCGGGCACCTCGAGGGCGATGTCGACGACGCCGTCACCGTGGCGCGCGTGGTGCTGCACGAGGTCGCTGTCCGGCGAGACCGCGCCGCTGAGCACGAACTTGATGGACCCGGACTTCAGCACGAAGGACTTGTGGTCGCGGTTGCCGTTCTCGGGGCCCGAGTAGGCGACGAGCTCCATGCCCCAGGCGGAGGCGTAGTAGTGGGCGGCCTGCGTGGCGTTGCCGACCACGAAGCAGATCGCGTCCCACCCGGTCACCGGGAAGGGGTCGGCGTCGGCGTCGTACTCCACGAGGCCGACGAGCTGGCGCAGCTGCTCCAGCGAGAGGTCGGCCTTCATCTCGTCCACGGTCAGGGCGCCACCGGTCGAGGCGATGTCAGTCGTCATGGGCCGCACCCTGCCAACGACAGGCAAGGTGTGCAACAGTACGCCGAAACGTTGGGCAGGTTGCACAGTCGAGGAGCAGAAGATGGACGAGATCGACGGCAAGGTGATCGATCTGTTCGCCAACGAGCCCCGGCTCGGCGTCCTGGAGGCGAGCCGTCGGCTCGGCATCGCGCGCGGCACCGTGCAGGCGCGGCTCGACAAGCTCGCCGCCTCGGGCGTCATCACGGGCTGGGGCCCGGACCTCTCCCCCGAGGCGCTCGGCTACCCGGTGATGGCCTTCCTGACCCTGGAGATCCGCCAGGGCTCGGGCAGCGCGGGCGGCCACGACGCGGTCGCGGCCCACCTCGCACAGATCCCCGAGGTGCTCGAGGCCTACACGATCACCGGCGCCGGCGACATGTGGGCGCGCGTCGTCGCACGGTCCAACGCCGACCTCCAGCGGGTGATCGACCTGGTGCTCACCGAGCCCGCGATCGACCGGTCGACGACCGTGATCGCGCTGGCCACCCAGATCCCCCACCGGGTGCTGCCGCTGGCGCGGTCGGCGGTCAGTCCCCCACCTGCATGATCAGGCAGGTCGACGTGGCGTGGGCGACGAGCCTGCCGGCGGCGTCGGTGAGCTGCGCCTGAGCCAGGGCCGTACGCCGTCCGCGCTGGATGACGGTGCCCTCGCACGTCAGCAGGCCGGAGTCGACGGTCACGGGGCGGAGGAACTTCACCGTCAGGTCGACGGAGGTGTAGACCTCGCCCACCGCCATCGTGGTGTGCACCGCGCAGCCGGCCGCCGTGTCGAGCAGGGTGGAGATGACCCCGCCGTGCACCGTGCCGAGCGGGTTGTAGTGGAACTCCGCGGCCGGCATCTCGACGACCACGCGCCCGGCCTCGGGCCGCATGTCGGTGAAGCCGAGGGTGTCCATGATCGGCGGGGGCGGCAGCTCGCCGGCGACCATCGCCTCCAGCTGCTGGAGCCCGTCGAGCTCGAGCATCCGGGACAGGTCGCCCTGTCCCGGCGTGGCCCAGGAGAAGGTGCGGGACTCGGTCGCGAACGCGCCCGACGAGGAGGGCTTGGTCTGCGTCATGGACCCAGCATGCGGTCCCTTGCCTGAGTCTGTCAACTGGACCTAGCATGCCGGCATGGCCTCTCCCCCCGCCCTCGCCTTCTCCACCGACAACTGCACCATCGGTCGGGCGATGGCGGTCCTCGGGGAGCGCTGGACCTTCGTGGTCGTGCGCGAGGTGGCCAACGGGATCCGCCGCTTCGACGACATGCGCCGCCACACCGGGATGCCACGTCAGGTGCTCACCGATCGGCTCGCCCTGCTCGTCGAGCACGACATCCTGCGCCGCGTGGCCTACCGCGAGGAGGGCCAGCGCGAGCGCCACGAGTACCGCCTCACCGACAAGGGCTTCGGGCTGTTCCCCGTGATCATCGCCGTCGCCGAGTGGGGCGATCGCCACTACGCCGACGACGACGGGCCCCCGGTCGAGTTCGCGCACCGCGACTGTGGCGCGCAGGTCGAGGTCACCGTGCGCTGCGCCGACGGCCATGCGATCACGCAGCCACGGGACGTGGTCACACGCCCGGGGCCGGGGATCAGGCCGTTCGAGGCCTGAGCGGGACCGTCACCGCAGCCGTTCGGCCACCTCGTGCGCGGCGGCCAGCACCTGCGGGGCCACGACGTCCTCGTCGATCGCACCGTCCAGGGTCACCACGCCCACGCTGGCGTGCAGGCCCTCGACGCCGAGCACCGGGGCGGCCAGGCCGCGCGCGCCGGACTGCAGCTCGCCGCTCGTGACGGCGTACGCCGACCCGGCCGGGTCCGTGAGCGCGATCGCCTTGCCGGCCGCCCCCTGCGAGAGGGGATGGCGGGCGCCGACCCGGTAGGACACGTGGAAGTCGGTCCACGTCGGCTCGACGACGGCGAGGGCCAGTGCCTCGTCACCGTCGGCGACGGTGAGGTGCGCGGTGGAGCCGACCGACTCGGCGAGGCGGCGGAGCACCGGCATCGCGAGGTCGCGCAGCAGCGGCTGGACACCGCTGGCCAGGTGCAGCACGCCGAGCCCGACGAAGAGCCGCGACCGGACGTCGCGGCGTACGAGCCCGTGCTGCTCGAGGGTGCTGACGAGGCGGTAGACGACCGTGCGGTTGACCTCGAGGCGCCCCGACAGCTCGGTGACGGTGAGACCGTCCGGGCTCTCGGAGAGGACCCGCAGCACCCTCAGCCCGCGGTCGAGCGTCTGCGAGGTCTCCGAGGCCATGTCGCGAGCCTAGCCGGGTGCGACGGAGTCGCCCCCGGCGTGGCGAGGGAGGTCGAGTAGCGCCGTGACCGAGGCACGAGGTCGCGACGGGCGTATCGAGACCGTGCCGTCAGGACGTCTGGCGCATCGCCCACTCGCGGATCCGGTTGATCCGCTCGTGCAGCTGCTCGGCGTTGGCGACCGCGGCGGGCGGCCCGCCGCACTCCTTGCGCAGCGCCGAGTGGGTGATGCCGTGGGCCTGGCCCGTGCGGTGGTGCCACGCGGCGACGAGGCCGTTGAGCTCGCGGCGCAGCACCCCGAGCTGCTGGTGGGTGCTCATCTGCGCCACCGACTCCACGACGCGGTCTCCCCCGCCGTCGGCGCGCTGCTTGCGCGCCCGCTCGCTCTGGCGCGAGTGCAGGAGCTCGCGCACCTGGTCGGGCTCGAGCAGACCGGGGATGCCGAGGAAGTCCATCTCCTCCTCCGAGCCCGCGTGCACCTCGCCGGAGTGGCCGAACTGTGCGCCCTCGTAGAGGACGTGGTCGAAGGACGCGGTCGACCCGAGCGCCTCCCACGACATCTCCAGCTCCTCGGAGGTCCCCTCCTCGGCGTTGGCCTGGGCGAGCAGGTCGTCCTCGGCGGCGAAGATGTCGCCCTCGTCGTTGACGCGGCGCCCCAGCACGTGGTCGCGCTGCGCCTCCATGTCGGAGGCGAACTCGAGCAGGTGCGGCACCGACGGCAGGAACACCGACGCGGTCTCGCCGCGGGAGCGGGCGCGCACGAAGCGACCCACGGCCTGGGCGAAGAACAGCGGTGTCGAGGTGGTGGTCGCCCACACGCCGACGGCGAGACGCGGCACGTCGACGCCCTCGGAGACCATGCGCACGGCCACCAGCCAGCGCTGGTCGGAGTCGGTGAAGGTCGCGATCTTCTTCGACGCGCCCTTCTCGTCCGAGAGCACCACGGTGGGCGACTCCCCGGTGATCTTCTTCAGCAGCCCGGCGTAGGCGCGCGCGGTCTCCTGGTCGCTGGCGATGACCATCCCGCCGGCGTCGGGTACGTGGCGGCGTACCTCAGCCAGGCGCCTGTCGGCCGCCTGCAGCACCGCCGGCATCCAGGAGCCCTTCGGGTCCAGCGCCGTACGCAGCGCGTGGGCGTGCATGTCCTTGGTGAGCGGCTCGCCGAGGCGGGCGACGATCTCGTCGCCGGCGCGAGTGCGCCACTGCATCTCGCCCGAGTAGGCCATGAACAGCACCGGGCGCACGACGTGGTCCGACAGCGCGTGGGCGTAGCCGTAGGTGAAGTCGGCGACCGAGGTGGGGATGCCGTCGTCGCCGGGGGCGTAGGTGACGAACGGGATCGGGTTGATGTCGGAGCGGAACGGGGTGCCGGTCAGCGAGAGTCGGCGGGTCGCCGGGTCGAACGCCTCGCGCACGCCCTCACCCCACGACAGCGCGTCGCCGGCGTGGTGGATCTCGTCGAGGATGACCAGGGTCTTCGAGCGCTCGGTGCGGATCCGCATCGCGAGCGGGTTGACCGCGACACCGGCGTAGGTGACCGCGATCCCGACGTAGTCGTCGGACGTGCGGCCCTTGCCGGCGGAGTAGGCGGGGTCGATCGGGATGCCCGCACGTGCGGCGGCCTCGGCCCACTGGGTCTTCAGGTGCTCGGTCGGGGCGACCACGATGATGCGGTCGACGACGCGGCGTCCGAGGAGGTCGGCGGCGACGGTCAGCGCGAAGGTCGTCTTGCCGGCACCGGGGGTCGCGACCGCGAGGAAGTCACGCGGCTGACGCGAGGTGTAGAGGTCCATCGCCGCCTGCTGCCACGCACGCAGCGAGGGCGCGGTGCCCCAGGCAGCCCTGTCGGGCCACGCGGGGGGCAGCGGCGCGTCGGGGCGCCCCGTCACGCCTCGGGACCCGAGCCGTCCGAACCCGAGCCGTCCCCGGACTTCATGGACTCCCAGACTTCCTTGCAGTCCGGGCACACCGGGAACTTCTCCGGCGCCCTTGAGGGCACCCACACCTTCCCGCACAGCGCGATCACGGGGGTGCCCATGACCATCGCCTCGGTGAGCTTGTCCTTGGGGACGTAGTGGGAGAACCGCTCGTGGTCACCCTCGTCCGTCGGGACGGTCTGACGCTCTTCGACCGTCTGGCTGCCCGGGGAGAATCCGATGGTGCTCATGATGGACAAGCCTAACGCGGACGGACCCAGACGTAGACGTTGGCAACGCCGCGGCGGGTGCCACGGAGAAGGTCGTGGCCGTCACTGGAGTACGCGACACGTGAGGCGTCGTCGCTCAGCGACACCCCTCCCTCCTGTCCGCTGGGCCGTGCCGTGAAGGGCGACGTACGAACGCCCGTGGCCGTGTCGACGAGGCGCAGGGGCCGCCGCGAGGTCGCCACCGTGTAGTGGCCGCCGTCGGGAGTGATGGCAGCGCCGAGGTTGCCCCGGGAGGGACCTCGCGACGTGCCGAGGACGGCGTCGTGGACGCCACCCACGGGGTCACCGCCGTGGCCGCTGCCACCGGGCAGCCCGGTGCCGACCAGGGACACCAGCCGACCGTCGTCCGACACGTCGGCCCGGTTGTTGCCGCCGAACTCGGTCCCGAGGCGGCCGAGGTCACGGATCGAACCGGTGACGGTGTCGAGCAGCGTGCTGCGGTCGTAGTCGACGAGGAGGACGTGGCGAGCGTCGCCCGACATGCCGGCGAACGTCCGGGTCTGCATGTCCGGGACCACGGTCCGCGTGGCCCCGGCGGCGGTCCACTCGACCAGCCGGGGTGCCGGGGAGGCCAGCTCGTAGAACCGGTCCTGGTAGAGCACACGCCCGCCGTCCTCGGTCAGCGCGGCGCCGACCGCCCGCTCGGCCACCTGGGTCAGGGAGCCGTCCGCGCGGTCGAGCAGGAAGAGACCGGCCGTCAGGTCGAGCAGCACGCGACGGCCGTCACGACTGACACCCTCGACCTGCGCCCAGCCCTCCGGGTGGAGGAGCGACACGCGCCCGGTCGCAGCGTCCCAGACATGGAGCCGGCTGACGTCCGGCTGCAGGGTGTCGGCGACGAGGTTGGTGGCCGACGAGGAGAAGACCACGGTGCTGCCGTCCCCCGAGACCGTCACGTTGCCGCTCCCGCCGTCGGCCGGGCGCCCGTCGATGCCGCGGGTCACGAGGACCGTGCCGTGCACGGCCCGCTGCGTCACCACCTTCAGCACCAGCGTCGTACGACGGACCTCGCCGCGCTGCTTGCGCACCCCGCGCTCCTCGAGCTCGATCCGCCACCGTCCGAGGCGAGGCGCGGTGCCGGAGAGGTGGCCGTCTCGCAGGCGCAGCCAGGCGGGCAGACCGTCGGCCTCGCGGATCCGCCAGTTCTGGCGCTGGTAGTCGTAGCGACCCTTCCGCAGCACCGTGTCAGCCACCCGGTTGACCGGCGCCACGTTGCCGGCACGGTCGTCCTGGGCAGATCGCGCCTCCGCCGCCGACACTCCCAGACCGGCGCACAGCGCAGTGGCAACCAGGCAAGCCCCACCGCGCACGATCGTCCTCATGCCTCAGGAGACGCCGCGGACGGCCGAACGGTTGCGATGCGTCACGGGTCAGTTCATGTCGGGGTCGACGGGCCGGTTCACGTGCCAGGCGAGCATGCCGGGCTGACGTCGCATGACGTCTCGGCGCAGCCCGCTCGTCTCGCCGCGGAAGGCGTCACCGGCCTCGCCGCTGACGACGTACCAGCTGCCCTCCTCGACCTCGCCGACCAGCTGCCCGACGCCCCACCCGGCGTAGCCCGCGAAGACGCGCATCGCGGCGAGCGAGCCGTCGACGAGCTCGGCGGGGGTGTCGAGGTCGACCATGCCGACCGGGCCCGCGACCGGGCGCCAACCCACCGGCGGCTCGTCGGGGTCGCGCAGCTGGGCCACCGCGAGCGCGCCGTCGGTGCCGACGGGGCCGCCGCGGAAGAGCACCTCCGGCGCGGCGACGACGTCGCTCCACGGCTCGAGCACGTCGGCCACCAGCACCTGCGAGGGGCGGTTGAGCACGACACCGAGGGCGCCCTCGTCGGTGACGTCGAGCAGCAGCACCACCGTGTCGACGAAGTTGGGATCCTGCAGGGCCGGTGTCGCCACCAGCAGCATCCCCGATGCCAGCTGCATGCCGTCCACTATGTCAGGCGGCCAGCACCGCCCTCAGCCGCTTGACCAGCGAGGTGCCCTCCCCGGGGGCCCTGCGGGGCGTGGCCCGGGGGACGTACGACGTCCGCGCGGCGCGCTCGATCGCACGGCCGACGCGCTGGGCGGCGTCCCCCGGGGCGCTCGCGCGTCCGGCCATGAGGGCGAGCATCTCGTGCTCCTTGCCGGTCGCGAGCGCCGTGGCGCGGGCCATCTCCGGGCTGGTCGGGTGGGCGACGTGGTGGTCGAGGACCACGCGGATCCCTGGCATGTCCTCGGCGGCGCGCAACCACGCGACGGCGACGGCGTTCTCGAGGTCGAGCGGCTGGTCGGCGAGCTCGCGCTCGATGTGGCCGGCCAGGCGGGTGTGCCAGCGCAGCTGAAGCGCACCCAGCAGGGTCAGGTCGTCGCCGAAGGTCTCGGCGACCCCCTCGACGTCGAGGGGCAGACGGCCGTCGAGGCGGGTGTCGGCGGCACTGATCACGTCGCGGAGCACGTCCGCGCGTCGGTGGTGGGACGTCCAGGTCATGGCGGTCTCCTCAGGTGACATACCGGCGGTACGTACTTTCAGTATGCCCAGCGCTCCCCCGCGCTCCAACGACTCCGCACGTGAGCCGGGTCACCTAGGCTGCGCCCATGGGGACATGCCAGTGAGGACGCGCCGGCAGCGCTATTCGGACTCGACCAAGCGCGCACTCGTCGACGTCGCCGAGCAGCTCTTCACCACCCACGGCTACTCCGCCACCTCGCTCGACGCCATCGTCGCCGGCGCGGACGTCACCAAGGGCGCGCTCTACCACCACTTCAGCGGCAAGCAGGCGGTCTTCGAGGCCGCCTTCGAGCGGGTCGAGTCCCGCGCCAGCAGCGGCATCGCCCGCGCGACGGAGGGGCACGACGACCCGTGGGAGAAGGCGCAGGCGGGGCTGCGCGCCTTCCTGGAGGCCGTGCAGGAGCCGGCCTACCGCCAGGTCGTCATCTCCGACGGGCCCTCGGTGCTCGGGCACGAGCGGTTCCGCGAGCAGGAGGAGCGCTCGACCTACGCCATCGTCGACGAGATCGTCCGCTCCGCGCTCGGCACCGACGCCTACGACCTCGACGACGCGATGCTCGACACCTTCACCCGGATCTTCTTCGGGGCGATGTCGGCGGCCGGCGGCGCCGTCGCGGTGAGCCAGGACCCGGCGGCCGCGGCCGCACGCGTGGAGCTGGCGATCGGCACCCTCATGGCCGGGCTGCGCCAGCTCCTCGACAGTGGCGCTACTTCGCGAAGGTGACGTTGCCGTTGACCGCCGGCACGAGCTCGACCCAGACCTTGCCGGCCGGCACGGTGAGCTCGCCGCCCTTGGTGGCGAGCTCGATCGCGCCGGTCAGGCCGTCCTTGGTCCAGGTGCCGCGGATGACGCGACCGCCGTGGAAGAGCAGCGCGGCGCCCTTGCCCTCGAACTTGGTCTCCGGGACGGGGTAGCCCGCGGGGTCGCGGTAGCCGGCGTCGCCGACCTGCACCCGCAGCACGAGCACGGAGTCGGCCGGGAACTGGTCGCCCTCGGCGGCGTAGGAGTCGGTGTTGACGTAGCCACCGCCCTGGAACTGCCAGCTGGTGGAGTGGGCGCCGAAGTCGGCGGTCAGCGTGCGGGCCTTCGCGCCCTTCGGGAGGTCGGCCGGCGTGCCCCACGGGAGGTAGGCGGGCGGCTCCTCCTCGGCCTTCAGGCGCTGGGAGATCTCCCCCAGCCGGGCGAAGAGGTTGTAGGGCGCTGAGCGCGTGGTCTCGCGGTAGACGCCGGCGGCGCCCTCGGTGATCCACGGGATGCCGGCGCCGTTGATGCGCTTGATGGTGATCGGGGCCGCGCCGCTGGTCACGACCGTGGCGCCCTCGGGCACGATGCCGATGTCGCTGGCGCGCATCGAGCGCACCGGGCCGATGCTGGCGGGCACCTTGGAGTAGTAGAACGCCGCGAGGCGGGTGTAGCCGCCCTCGACGAGCTCCTCGACGACGAGGTCGGCCGCGCCGAGGCCGACCTGGGGCGCGCTCGAGGAGGTGTTGTCGACCTTGGTCACGATCACCGGGTGCTTGGGGGCCTTGCCGGTGCGCTCGAGCCCGGTCAGGGGCCAGTACGTCGGCTCCGGCGGCTCGCTCGTCGCGGAGGCCGTCGGCTCCGAGGAAGGAGCCGCGTCCGCGGGCGCCTCCTGCTCGTCCCCTCCGCCGCAGCCGGCCAGGAGGAGCGAGGCCGCGACGAGCGCGGCGACGGAGGTGTGGAGACGGTGACGCACGGGGGAACTCCGATCGAGCGGGGGAACTTTGCCTTGAAAGTGTGGAGGCGCGCCCTCCCCGTTCGGGGAAGGCGCGCCACAGGGTAGATCAGCGGCGGCGCAGGGTCCCACCGAACCACTGCGAGGTCCACGGAGCGGCGATGCGGACGCGCTGGCCCGAGCCGGGCGAGTGCAGCATCACCGCGTGGCCGTTCGACCAGCGCAGGAAGATCGCGGCGTGGTAGACCCCGCCGCTGCCGTAGAAGAACATCAGGTCGCCGGCGCGCAGGTCCTTCTTCGCCACGCGGCGGGCGTGGCCGGCCTGGGCGCTGGACGTACGCGGCACGTCGAAACCGGCGCGGGCGTAGCTGTAGCGGATCAGTCCGGAGCAGTCGAAGCGGTCCGGGCCGGCGGCACCGTAGGCGTAGGCGTCGCCGCGCTGGCGCATGGCGATGTCGCGGGCGCTGAGCACGCGGGCGGACACGCGCCGGGCGGCGGTGCGCTTCGCGGTCGTCTTCGTCGCGGTCGTGCTGGTCGTGGTCGATCCGGAGTCGCCGTCGGCCGCGGCGGCGGGCAGGGCCGTCAGCGTCGAGGCGGAGAGTCCGAGCCCGGCGAGGGCGAGCGCGCAGGTGCGCAGCGTGCGAGGGGTCGCAGGCATGAGGTGGGTCCTTTCCCACGCCTGTGGGGTGAGCTGTCGGGTTGGGACTGGAAGGTGTCCCGCCGCCGTCCTCCCGGAGGAGGGGGTGGCTTCACCCCGAGCCGTGGCGTGCGGTCGCACGCACCGGCAGTGGAACCTGTGGGTCCCCCACTCCTGCCCTCGATCTTCTCGGGGGCCGCTCCGGCGGGGCAGGACTCGGCGTCGCCCGGGGCGGGTGTCGTCAGACACGATCTTCGTCACGGAGACCGACGCCAGCAGGGCGACCCGAGCCGTCCTGTGGGTCTCTCGACTCCGCCGCCAAGGTGCCAGAGCCCCCTGAGCCGCGCAAACCCGGCCACGCCCCGACGGGCGTGGGTCGTGGCCGAGATCACGCTCAGCCGAGCTTGCGCCCGCCGTCGACGTACAGCGTCTGCCCGGTGATGAAGGACGCCTCGTCGCTGCACAGGAAGGCGGCGGCCGCGGCGATGTCCTCGGGCTGCCCCACCCGGCGCACGGGGGTCGACTCGGCGTTGAGCCGCTGCAGCTCCTCGGGCTCCATCTTGAGCCGGCGCGCGGTGGCGTCGGTCATCTCGGTGACGATGAATCCGGGCGCGATGGCGTTGGCGGTGACGCCGAACGGGCCGAGCTCGATGCCGAGGGTGCGGGTCAGGCCCTGGATGCCCATCTTGGCGGCTGAGTAGTTGGCCTGGCCGCGGTTGCCCAGCGCGGAGACGCTGGAGAGGTTGAGGATCTTGCCGTACTTCTGCTCCACGAAGCGCGACTGCGCGGCCTTGGTCATGTTGAAGACGCCCTTGAGGTGGACGTTCATGACCATGTCCCAGTCCTCCTCGGTCATCTTGAAGAGCAGGTTGTCGCGGGTGACGCCGGCGTTGTTGACCAGGACGTGGATCCCGCCGAGCTCGTCGACCACGCGTTGCACCGCGGTCTCCGCGGCGGCGGAGTCCACGACGTCGCACCCGATGCCGACCGCGCGGGCACCGTCGGCGAGGTCGAGGCGGCCTGCGGCGTCGGCGGCTGCGGCCTCGTCGAGGTCGAGGATCGCGACGGACGCGCCCTCGCTGGCGAGGCGCTGGGCGATGCCGAAGCCGATGCCTCGGGCTGCTCCGGTGATGACGGCGACGCGGCGGTCGAACCGGCCCATGGGGAACTCCTTGGGGTATGTGGGAGGTCGGGAGACAGATCGAGGCCGAGGCTAGTCGCTACGGTGGGCAGATGGGTCGGGGGGAGTTCCGCGCCGCTGCGGTCGTCGCTGCCGTGATGGCGCTCGCGGCCGGGTTGGTCGCGTGGACCCACCACCTGCCGCTGCGCGACCCCGACGGCGCCAACCTGCCCACGTGGTTCCGGCTGCCGGTGATCGTCGCGTCCGCGGTCGCGCTCGACGTGCTGGCGCGGTGGGCGCTGCTGCTGCGCAGCCGGGGCGTGGCGGCCCGGGCGACGCTGCGCGAGGTCGTGCGCGAGCGCTGGGACCGCGACCAGGTCCGGTTCACCGCCAGTGGCCTGCTCACCTGGTACGTCGCCTACGTCGCGTTCCGCAACCTCAAGGGCTACGTCCCCTTCGTCACCGACCGCCTCCACGACGAGGAGCTGGCCCGGCTGGACCGCTTCATGTGGCTCGGCCACGACCCGGCGCTCGTGCTGCACGACACCCTCGGCACCGGGTGGGCCAACTGGGTGATGGCGGCGGTCTACCTGGTGTGGATCGGGCTGGTGCCGGCCACCCTGGCCATCGCGCTGGTGTGGACGCGCCGCTCGACGGCGGGCGCGTGGTACGTCACGGCCACGTCGCTGAACTGGTGCCTCGGCGCACTGCTCTACTACGCCGTGCCGTCGCTGGGCCCGACGTACTCCTCCCCCGGATGGTTCGCGGACCTGGCCCACACCCCGAACACGTCGGTGCGGGACACCCTGCTGTCGGACCGCGTCGAGGTGCTCGCCGGGCCGTGGGACACCTCGACCGTGCAGACGATCGCGGCCTTCGCCTCGCTGCACGTCGCGGTGATGGTGACGATCTGCCTGGTGAGCGAGCTGATCCGGCTGCCGCTCGTGGTGCGGGTCGCGAGCTGGACCTTCCTCGCGCTGACGATCGTGGCGACGGTCTACCTCGGCTGGCACTTCTTCGTCGACGTCCTCGGGGGGATCGCCGTCGGGTGCGCGTCGGTCGCCCTGGCCGCCCGCGTCACGGGCAACCCGCTGCGGCGGCGCGACGAGCCGTGGACGCTCCGGCCGGAGCCCGCCGACGAGGTGACCCGCGCAGGCTAGGGCTGCGCGAGGGCGTCGCGCAGGCGCTCGGCGTACGCCGATTCCTCGCCGTCGGCGTACTTCGTGCGCGGCCAGAAGAAGCCGCGCAGCCCGTCGCCCTTGGTGCGCGGTACGACGTGGAGGTGCAGGTGCGGCACGGACTGGCTGACCGTGTTGTTGATCGCGACGAAGGATCCCTGCGCGCCGAGGCCGTCCTTGACCGCGGTCGCGATCCGCTGCGCGGCGGCGAGGAAGCCGTCGCGCAACCCGGCCGGCAGGGCCGGGAGGGTCTCCACGTGCTCGCGCGGCACGAGCAGGACGTGGCCCTTGAAGACCGGCCGGGTGTCGAGGAAGGCGACGAGGTCGTCGGTCTCGAGGACGAGGTGGCCGGGCAGGTCGCCGGAGACGATCCGGCAGAAGACGCAGTCAGCCATGACGCCAGTGTGCCCGTCAGGCCAGGTGCCGGGCCAGGTAGGACCCGGTGGCGCTGCCGGGCGCTGCGGCGATGTCGTCCGGTGTCCCGGTGGCCACCACCCGGCCGCCCCGGTCGCCGCCGCCGGGGCCGAGGTCGATGACCCAGTCGGCCGTGGCGATGGTGTCCAGGTCGTGCTCGACGAGCACCACCGTGTTGCCGGCGTCGACCAGCCTGTGGAGCTGGCGCAGCAGCAGCGCGGTGTCGGCGGGGTGCAGGCCGGCGGTGGGCTCATCGAGCAGGTAGAGCGCGTGGCCGCGGCGTGCCCGCTGCAGCTCGGTCGCGAGCTTGATCCGCTGCGCCTCGCCACCACTGAGCTCCGTGGCCGGCTGGCCCAGCCGGAGGTAGCCGAGACCGACCTCCTGCAGGGTCTGGAGGCTGCGTGACGCGGCCGGCACGTCGGCCAGCACGTCGGCCGCCTGCTCGACGGTGAGACCGAGCACGTCGGCGACGGTCAGGTCGTGCCAGGTGACCTCGAGGGTCTCGGCGTTGTAGCGCGCGCCGTGGCAGGTCGGGCACGGCGCATAGGTCCCGGGGAGGAAGAGCAGCTCGACGGAGACGGATCCCTCGCCCTGGCAGGTCTCGCAGCGCCCCTCGGCGACGTTGAAGGAGAACCGGCCGACGCCGTAGCCGCGCGCCTTGGCCTCGGGCGTCGCGGCGAACACCTTGCGGACGGCGTCGAAGAGACCGGTGTAGGTCGCGAGGTTGGACCGGGGCGTGCGACCGATCGGACGCTGGTCCACCCGCACGAGACGGTCAAAGGCCTCCAGCCCCGTCACGTCGTCGACGTCGATCTCGAGCTCGCTCTCCTCGGCGTCGTCCGGGGCCTGACCGAGGTGGCGGCGTACGAGCTCGGCGAGCACCTGCGTGACCAGCGTGGACTTGCCCGAACCGGAGACTCCGGTGACCGCGGTGAGCACGCACAGCGGGAGGTCGACCGAGAGGTCGGTGAGGTTGTGCCTGCTGATGCCGCGCAGGTGGAGCCAGCCGTGCGGGGTGCGACCGTGGCGCTCGAGCGGGGCCGCCCGGCCGAACAGGTGGGCCCCCGTCACGGACTCCTCGACCTGCTCGAGCCCCTCCACCGGGCCGGAGTAGAGCACCCGTCCCCCCGCCTCGCCGGCCCCCGGACCGATGTCGACGATCCAGTCGGCACGGCGTACGACGTCGAGGTCGTGCTCGACCACGAACAGGGAGTTGCCCGAGCGCTTGAGCCGGTCGAGCACGTCGAGCAGCGGCGCGGCGTCGGCGGGGTGCAGCCCGGCCGACGGCTCGTCGAGCACGTAGACGACCCCGAAGAGGCCCGAGCGGAGCTGGGTCGCGATCCGGAGCCGCTGGGCCTCCCCGGGCGAGAGCGTGGTCGAGCTCCGCCCGAGGGCGAGGTAGCCGAGCCCGAGGTCGAGCAGCACCCCGACGCGCTCCACGATGTCGGTGCAGAGCCGTACGGCCACCTCGGTCTCGCCGGTCTCGGCCGCCGGGCGGAGCAGGGCCACCAGCTCGACGAACGAGAGGGCGTTGGTCTCGGCGATGCTCAGTCCCTGGAAGGTCACCGCGAGGGACTCGGGCCGCAGCCCGGAGCCGTGGCAGACCGGGCACACGGTGCTGCGGACGAAGCGCATCGCCTTGTCGCGCATCATCTGGCTCTTGGTGTCGGCGAGGGTGTGGCGCACGTGCTTGCGCGCGCTCCAGAAGGTGCCGTGGTAGTCGCGACCGGTCGTGTCGTCGGCCTCGCCGCGCCGGTCGATGAGGACGCGCGGCTGCTCGTCGGTGTAGAGCAGCCAGTCGCGGTCCTTGCGGGACAGCTCGCGCCACGGCACGTCGACGTCGATGCCGACTGCCTTGGTCACCCGCAGCAGGTTCTTGCCCTGCCAGGCGCCGGGCCAGGCGGCGATCGCACCGTCGCGGATGCTCAGCGACTCGTCGGGCACGAGCAGGTCCTCGGCGACGTCGTGCGCCTGCCCCAGTCCGTGGCAGGTCGGGCACGCTCCTGCAGCGGTGTTGGGCGAGAACGCCTCGGCCGCCAGCCTCTCGGCTCCCTCCGGATAGGTGCCGGCCCGCGAGTAGAGGATCCGGAGCAGGTTCGACAGCGTGGTCAGCGTCCCGACGCTCGAGCGCGAGCTGGGCGCGCCGCGCCGCTGCTGGAGGGCCACCGCGGGTGGCAGGCCGGTGATCTCCTGCACGTGCGGGGCGCCGACCTGCTGCAGCAGGCGACGGGCGTACGGCGCCACGGACTCGAAGTAACGCCGCTGCGCCTCGGCGTAGAGGGTGCCGAAGGCGAGGGACGACTTGCCGGACCCGGAGACGCCGGTGAAGGCCACCATCGCGTCGCGTGGGAGGTCGAGGTCGACGTCGCGCAGGTTGTTCTCGCTCGCCCCGCGGACGTGGACGAAGTGGTCCGTCGGGTCATGGGTCACCCGACATTCCTACTCGCCCGGGAAATCGCCGACGCGGCCGGGAGGCCACTTCCTCGCGGCTCGCCTAGTCTCGCGGGATGCGCATCGTCTCCCTGATCCCCTCCGCGACGGAGATCCTCTTCGCGGTCGGTGCCGGCGACGACGTGGTCGGCGTGACCTTCGAGTGCGACCACCCGCCGGCGGCGCGCGAGCGGCGGATCGTGTCGACCTCGGCGATGCCCGAGGGGCTGACGCCGAAGGAGATCGACGACTTCGTCGGGGCCGCGATGGCGGCGGGTGAGGACCTCTACCGCCTCGACGCCGGTGCGCTCGCCGAGATCGACGCCGACCTCGTGGTCACCCAGGACCTGTGCGCGGTGTGCGCCGTGGACGTGTCCACCGTCGACGACGCCCTCTCCCACCTGGGCTGCCGCGCAGAGGTCGCGACGATCGACCCGCACACCCTCGACGACGTGCTGGCATCGATCACCGAGGTCGGCCGGCTGACCGGTCTCGAGTCCGCAGCTGCGGAGCTGGTGCGCTCGCTCGAGGGACGTCTCGCTGCCGTGGCCGCCAAGGTCGGCGGTCGACCGCGGCCGCGGGTGCTGGTCCTGGAGTGGACCGACCCGCCCTTCGCCCCGGGGCACTGGATCCCCGAGATGGTCGAGCGCGCCGGCGGCGAGCCCACCATCGGCACAGCAGGCACGAAGTCGACCCGCATCACGTGGGACGACGCCACCGGCTCGCAGCCGGACGTGGTGGTCTGCGCCCCCTGCGGCTTCGACCTCGAGGGCAGCGCGGCGCTCGCCCAGGACGTACGCCACCGCTTCCCTGGCGTGCCCGTGTGGGCAGTGGACGCCGACGGCCAGTTCGCCCGGCCCGGTCCGCGACTGGTCGACGGGGTCGAGGTGCTGGCCGGCATCCTGCACCCGGAGGTCCAGACGCCGTCGCCGGACGCTCGACAGGTCTGACGCCCCGCCCGGTCGTGCCACTCACGCCAGCGGGCGCGCCCCGTGTCCGACGAGGACCTCGACGAACTGCGCGGCGTAGTCGCGCTCGCGCAGGTCCTTGATCGTATTGCGGCTCATCCGGTTGATCCGCTCGACGCTGACGTTGCAGCGCAGGTCGCCCATGGGCCCGACGAGCCGGAGGTCGGCACCGTCGATCTCGAGGAACCCGCGCCGACCCACGGCGAGGTCGCGGCAGTGTGCCCACCACTCCGGCGCTGCTGTGTCGACCGGGGTGAAGGTGAGCACCCCCGCCTCGAGCCGGAACGTGCCGAAGGTGCTGGCCAGGGTGCCGCCGAGGGCCCCGAGACCGCCTTCGCCGAGGACCTCGGCGTTCCACGTGCCCTGCCCGCCAGCGGGCGTCGCCACCCATCCGTGCTGCTCCGGGCGGCGGCGCGAGGCGAACAGGATGATGCCGATGATCAGCGCGAAGCCGATGGCCACGGCCGCAGGGACGAGCACGAAGAGGAGGGTGACACTCACGACGGGAGCCTCTCACCCGTCGCGCATCAAGCGTTGAGCACCGCCCAGGCGATGAGCTTGTCGAGGCGGCGGATGTCGACCTTCTTGTCGAGCTTGATCTTGATGTGCCCTGCTCGGGTCCACAGCTCGAGCTCGGCGTTGAAGTCGAGCAGCTTGCCGGCGTTCTCGGAGGACCACATGTCGATGCGGCTGTAGGGAAGCGAGTAGACCTCGACCTTCTTGCCGGTGATCCCCTGGGCGTCCCGGACGATCAGGCGCTTGGTGGTGAAGATCGCCGAGTCGCGGAAGGTCTTGTAGGCCGCGACGGCCTGCTCCCCGTCGACGAGGAGGTCGGTGACGTCTGCGGGGACGGGGATCTCCTGCACGAGGGTCCATGACGTGATCGCTGCGGTTTCCATGGGCGTGAGCGTCACAGAACGCGACGTCGGTGCGCAGCGGATCGGACAAAGTCGGACAGGGACTCCTTGACGCCTGCGGGTGTCGGGCGCCGGAGGTCGCAGTCGGTGGCGACGCCTGCGACCGAGGGTCGTAAATCACGAAAACGCCGACAGCCGTCGACGCGCTCGCGCACCATGGGCGCACCATGCTCCTCACTCCGCTCGTCCGCGCCCTCGCTGCCGCCGTCCTGGTGGCGGCGCCGCTGGCCGTGCCCGGCGCGAGTCCCGCCGCACCAGCCGCGACGGCGTCCGACGCCACCCCGGCCCCGGCCCGTACGTCGTCGCTGCCGGTGTGGGTCGCGCCCGTGAGCCCCCACGCCGAGAACCCGACGAACCCGCTCGCCGGCCGCCTGTGGGGCGTCTACGAAGGTCCGCAGGACCAGGTGTGGCGACCCTTCACGCAGGCGACCGGACGCAAGCGGGAGGCGCTGGCGGTCATCGCCGAGCGGCCGCGCACCAAGTGGTACGGCGCGTTCGTGCCCGATCACCGCATCCGCACGACGGTGACCAGCTACATCGCGTCCGCGCAGGACGGCAACCCCGAGACCCTCGCCCAGATGGCCGTCTTCCGGATGAAGCCGTGGGAGGGCGAGGCCTGCCAGCGCCCGACGACGCCCGCCGAGGCGGCGAGCTACCGCGCCTGGATCACCGAGCTCGCCGCCGGCATCGGCAGCGCCCACACGCTCGTGGTGATGCAGCCCGACGGGCCGTTCCTGCTCTGCGCGCCGGACCGCGCGGCGAAGTCCGAGCTGCTCACGTGGGCCACCCAGACGTTGAGCGCCCTGCCGAACACCAGCGTCTACATCGACGCCGGCGCGGCCGACTGGTGCGAGAACGGGACCGCGCAGGAGTCGTTCCGCTGCGCCGAGATCCTGAAGCTCTCCGGCATCCAGTACGCCCGCGGCTTCGCGCTCGACTCCACCCACTACGCCGGTCCGGTCGAGAACATCGACCGCGGCAGCGAGATCCTGGCCCTGCTCGAGGCCGCCGGCCACGGCGAGAAGCACTTCATCGTCGACACCGCGAAGTCCGGCCGGCCCACCTTGTGGCGCGACATGGTCCCGGCGTCGAAGCGGGACCTGAAGGACAACGCGCGCACCTGTCGGACCAGGTCGATGAAGCGCTGCGTCACCCTCGGGATCCCGCCGACCCCGCGCCCCGCCGACCCGCAGTGGGGCCTGCCGCCGGAGCAGCGCGCGGTGGCCGCGAAGTCCGTCGACGGCTTCGTCTGGTTCGGCCGCCCGTGGCTCTACAACCAGGCCGACCCGTTCGTGGCGCGTCGCGCGCTCGACATGGCCCGCACCACGCCCTGGACGGCCACCGGCCCGCGCTGACGACCCGTCAGCGGCCCTCGTGGCGGACCAGCACGTCGAACGGCTGCCCGTCGCGACGGGCGGCGAACGACCCGACCACCTCGAAGCCGAGCGACTCGACCGTACGCCGCGCGCGGGTGTTGAAGGAGGCGACCGTGACCCGGAAGGCGGCCGGCGCGAACCGCGCGCGCCCGAAGTCCAGCCCGGCCGCGATCACCGACCTGCCCAGCCCCTGCCCGGTCAGCGACGGCCGCAGGCCTCCCCCGGTGTCGAGCGCCGCGTCGTCGTAGTCCCAGCCGGGCACCCGGCCGTCGGGTCCGAAGGACCGGAAGCCGATCAGCTCCGCTCCTGCGAGGACCGCGTGGAAGCCCAGCGCCGGGTCGAGCAGCTCGTCGGGATCGGCGTCCGTCATGTCGTAGACGTCGTACGGCGCAGCGTAGCGCCACGTCGCGATGTCCTCGGCGTGCGCGCGGCTCAGCGGCGAGATGCGGATGGACGCAGGGTCGACGAGAAGGGACACGCAGGCATGCTCCCACCAGGCCCACGGAGAACTGGTCCAGACCAGTCGATCGCGGCCATCCGATGTCGCTGCGGCGCCGAACACCGCACATGGCTCAGTCTCTTCAGCGCGCCCTCGACGAGGTCCAGCAGGCGCCGTTCGTCGTGGACGTGCTGCGCAGCGGGGATCGTCTGGCGGCTGCCGCGGTCGGCGCAGACGGACCGGAGGCGGTCCGCCTGCTCGCCTCGGTGGTCCAGGATCCCGACGAGCTGACCGCGGTCGCGGCCGTGCACGCGCTCGCCCGGGTGTTCGACGACGGTGCGGACGCCGTGCTGACGGAGCTGCTCTCGCACCCTCGGCCCTTCCTGCGCGAGCACGCGAGCTGGGCCCTCCAACGCCGGCTCCCCCGGATCGATGCGATCGGCAGGCTGGTCGGGGTCGTGGTCGCCGGGGGGTTCCCCGGCGTCCTCGCGCAGCGCACGCTCGGCCAGTGGGGCGACTGTGCACCCGAGCAGGTCGCGCTGGCCGTCGAGGGTGCGCTCGCCGGCGCGTCCGGTCCGTCGGTCCGCGGCAGGCTGGTCGAGACCCTCGGGCTCGTGCCGGGTCCGCTCGCCGACCGTGCGTTGCTCGCCCACGCGACCGATCCCGCCGAGCACCCGGCGGCACGGTCGGCTGCCGTCGCTGCGCTCGGCGACCGCCCGTACGACGCCGCCGCAGAGGCGGTGGTCCGTGACCTCGGCACCGCCGAGGGCGACCTCGGCGACGTCGCGCGGCTCGCCGCGATCGACCTCGGCCTCGACGTCGTCGAGCACGGCCAGCCCGCCACCGGCCTGACCGTCGCCCAGCTCTTCCTGCACGCCGACATCGACCGCGACATCAGCCGGGCGGGCGCCGGCGACAACGGGGGCGTCGCCACCCTGCTGGTCCGGCTGGGCGACGCGCTGGCGGCGCAGCCGGGTGTCGACCGGGTGCTGACCCTGTCCCGCGGCACCGCGCGTGACGCCCTCGACGCACTGGCGCCTGCCGACGGGCACCTGCTGACGCCGGTGCCCCTCCTGGCCGAGGCCACCTCCGCCCCGCAGGCCTGGCCGTCACGGATCGCGGCCGAACGCGGGATCCGACGCGTGCTGCGCACGCACCGCGCCGACGTCCTGCACCTGCGGATGGCCGAGGTGGGCAGCCTGGCCGCCGCCGAGGTCGCGCGCGAGCTGGGCATCCCGGTGGTGTTCACCCTCGCGCCCGACCCGCACGCCGTCGTCCATGCCCTGGACATGACCGGTGGCCTGCACCGTGGCAACTTCGGCACCGAGGACGAACGCGAGCACTACTGGTTCCGCGCCCGGCTCGTGCAGCGGCTGGCCGAGGACGCCGCGCACGTCGTCCTCTTCCCCCGCCCCGAGCTCCAGCACGACATGCGCGAGCTGCTCGGCCTCGACGTGGCCGGGCAGCCCGGCAGGTTCACCGTGGTGCCGGAGGGCATCGACCTGGGTGTCAGCACCGCGGCCGCCGCCGAGCTGGAGCGACCCGGGGCACCCGGCCCGGCACTGGCCGAGCTCGACGCGCTCGTCGCCGCGTTGCCCGAGCACCGCCGACGACTGCCGCTGGTGATCAGCGTGGGGCGCCTGCACCGGGTCAAGGGGATGGCGACCCTGGTCGAGGCGTGGGCCGGTGATCCGGAGCTGGCCGAGCGCTGCAACCTGCTCGTCGTCGGCGGGGACCTCGCCGACCCGTCCCAGGACGAGCGCGAGCAGCTCGACCGCATCGCCGAGGTGCTCGCACGGTTCCCCGGGGCGGGCGACGGCCTGCTGATGCCCGGCCACCGCCCCAACGACGTCGTCGCGGTGTGGCTGGCGGCCGCCCGCGAGGGACGGGCGGGCGGCATCGGCCCGGCCGGGGTCTACGTCTGCAGCAGCCTCAAGGAGGAGTTCGGGCTCGCCCTCCTGGAGGCCCTGGCCTCCGGCCTGGTCGTGGTCGGTCCGGCAGCAGGCGGTCCGGCCACCTACATCGACGACGGGGTCACCGGGGTGCTCGTCGACACCCGCCGGCCCGACGAGGTGGCTCGCGCGATCAAGGAAGCCTTCGACCTCGCCACCGCGCCGGACCAGGCCGACAGGATGAGCCGGGCCCGGGAGCGGATCGAGGCCGACTTCACTGTCCAGGCGATGGCCGACCGGCTGAGCACCATCTACGCCGGCGCTGTCCGGACCGCCGCCCGCTCGTGACAGCGTTGCCCTCATGACCCTGTTGGTGATCAGCCCGGACTACGCCTCGCACCTGTTGCCGCTGGCGACCCTCGCGACGGCCTGGCGCGACGCGGGCGAGTCGGTGGTGGTGGCGACCGGGCCGGCGACCGCGGGCATCGTCGCCGACTTCGGCTTCGAGCGGGCCGACCTGGTGCTGGGCCGCGGCTCGAACCCCGGTGTCATCCGGGCCGAGCAGCAACCACCCGGTGAGGACGACGCGCTGCGTGGCTTCTTCGACGCCACCCGGCGCGGCATGGTGGCGACGCTCCGCTACCAGGCCGAGGTCCGGCGCAACGACCTGCTGTGGGACCCGGTGGGCCGGGCCCGGGCGGTCCTGGACGTCGTCGACCGGGTCCGGCCCGACCATGTCGTCGTCGACCACCTTGCCTTCAGCGCCCGCATCGCACTGGCCGCGGCGGGCGTCCCGCACGCCGACGTCGTCCTGGGCCACCCGTCCGCGCTCCCGGTCGGCGACGAGGTGTACGGCTACCCGACTGCGTGGCCCGCCGCCCTCGACGCGCCGGAGTCCGAGCTCAGTGCGCTGCACCGGTTGTGCTGCGAGGTCCGCGACGCCTTCACCGAGGAGTGGAACGCCGCCATGCACGTGCTCGCACCCGGCGTCGCGCCGTCGCAGGACGCGTTCGCGGAGCACGGCGACCTCCTGCTGCTGAACTACCCGGCGGCCCTGCACGACCCGGCTCGTACGGCGAAGCTGTCGCCGCACGCCTTCCTCGGGTCCGCGGTGCGTGCCGAGCCCGCGGACGACGACGTACGGGACTGGCTCGCGGCCGACGACCGGCCGGTGGTCTACGTGAGCTTCGGCAGCTTCCTCTCGACGCGCGGCGACGTGCTGGCGACGGTGCTGGAGGCGCTCCGCCCGCTCGGCCTCCGGGTCGCGGTCGCGACCGGTTCCGCCACCGGGCTGCCGGACGTGCCGCAGGACTGGCTGGTGCGTCCCTACCTGCCGCAGGTCGCCCTGCTGGACCGCGCGGCGGTGGCGGTCACGCACGGCGGCAACAACAGCGTGACGGAGGCGCTCAGCGCCGGGGTGCCGATGGTGGTCCTGCCGTTCTCCACCGACCAGTTCGCGGGGGCAGCCGCGATCGAGGCTGCCGGCCTGGGGGTGGCGCTCGCCCCGAACACGGCGACGTCCGCGGAGCTGACCGCCGCCGTGCGAGGCGTCCTCGACGGCCCCGCGCCGGGCCTGGCCCGCGCGCTCGGAGAGGAGCTGCGCCGGACACCGGGCCGCGACGTGGCCCGCGCGGCCCTGCTCGGCTGAGCGGGCGCACGGGTCGGGCCCCGAGGACGCACGGCGTGTCCCCCGCTCGCAGCACCATCAGCGGGACCGGTGAAGTCGCGCGGTGTCTCGCGGCACGCAGGCTCAGGTCACCACCCCAGCGGGTCCTTCACACCGGTGAACTGCGCCGCGAGGATGTCGACGACGGCCCGCTGCGTGGTGTCTCCACCCACGGTGACTCCCCGCGGCCGGCGGTGGATCCACGTGCGCGCGTCGATGACCTGCTCCTTCTGTCCCGTCGCCAGGCAGGGGAACGGCATCGTGATCGTCACGACGTCCATGGCGCGGTTGCGCTGGTGGGACGCCTGGGCGCAGGTGGGGTGCTTCTTCCGATAGGTGTTCAGGCTCGCGGTGCCGTCCGACTTCACGATGTACTGGAAGTTGTAGCCGTACAGGCCGACGGCCTGGTTGTAGGCGTGCTTCTTGCCCATGAGCCGCGCGACGTTGATGCGCGCCTCGAGGACGGCTGTCTCGCCCGCACCGGTGATGGCGAATGTGGCACTGCTGATGTCAGACGCCTCGCCGGCCGACACCGCCTGCTTGTTCTTCCGCAGGTCCTTGTCCAGGCGGAAGTCCTTGGGCGAGTCGGCGAGGTCGACCAGCGAGGCGCTGACCTCCGGCTCGGCCGCGGCGGGCGTGGACGTGACTGCGGCGAGGGCCAGCGCCACGAGGACGCTGAGCATGCTGCGAGGCATGAAGAGGCTCCAGGTTCGTCGGAGGGATGCGGGGCAGCTCGTCGCTGCGATGAGCACCTTGTCAGGACATCGCGACGTCTGCCCGGGCTTTGACCGAACGTGAGCAGCACAACCGTCGCGGCACGCCGGGACGCACGAGAGCCGCCCCGACTGGTGTCGGGACGGCTCTCGTCAAGAGGGCTGTGCGTGGAGCTGCGGGGAATCGAACCCCGGTCCTCGAGCGTCGATCCAGGTCTTCTCCGGGTGCAGTCCGTGCTGTCGCTTTTCTCGGCCTCGGTGCTCCCACGGACAGGTCACCGACAGGCTCAGTCAGGATTGAGTCCCGGCCGCCCCTCCTGACAGAGAGCGACCAGCAAGTCTCCTAGATGAGGCCTGGGTCCGGGACGGAGACGGATGCCCGGTCAGACCCTTCGATCACTGCTCAGGCAGCGAGAGCGAAGTCGTTGCGATTGGTGTTGGCAACTGTGGTTTCCAGCGGTCGTTTACGAGATGACGCTGGCTTCTCGACCCGCTTCTCCTGGAACTAACGTCCCAAGTCGAAACCGATCAGCCCCTCTTGTGTTGTCAAGCAGACCGGTGGCGCTGGCCTGCACCCACAGTCTACGTGCCACAACCGACAGGCGGCGAACGCTATTCCGTCGCGAGCAGCGGGTCGCTGTGCCACTCGCCGTCGTCGAGGCGCCACAGCTGGGCCTCCGGGCTCGTCTCCAGACCGGCGGGAGGCGCGGACGTGTCGTGGTCCAGCCCGGCCGCCGTGACGGCCCGGGAGTGCCGGGTCCACGCTGCCCGGTGCTCCTGCTCGGCCCGGGTCCTGTCCTCGTCGCTCGCGCCGGGCGGCGTCACCACGGCCTCGAACGGCGCCGTCGGCTCGGCCGGCTCGACCTCGCCGTCGGGAGCGAGGGCGAAGACGCGCTCGTTGGTCATCCGGTGGCCCGCGCGGACCAGCAGGGACCCGTCCTCGCGCCAGCGGAAGCGTACGGACCACCCGTTGCCGCGGACGTGGCCGTCGCTCTTCTCGGTGACCGCGCGGTCGGGGAGGAAGAGGCCCCACGCGCCGAAGTAACGCGCGAAGGCGGCCTGCTGCGCGGTGCCCTCCGTCACCTCGGCCTCGCCGGGCTCGGCGGGGAGGATCGGCTCGTGGACGCGTACGCGCGTGATGCGGTGCCCGTCGACCGCGGCCACCTCGAGGGTGTGCTCGGCGACCGGGACCTTGTCGCCCACGTCGGCCATCCGGGCCAGCCGGTGCAGCACGAAGCCGGCCACCGTCTCGTACGGCCCGTCCACCAGCTCGACGCCGGTGCGCTCGCCGAACTCCTCGATCGTCAGGCCGGCGTCGACCGTCTCGGGGTCGGCGGAGGCGGCGATCTCGGCGTCGCGGTCGTACTCGTCGTGGATCTCGCCGACGAGCTCCTCCATCAGGTCCTCGAGGGTCACGATGCCGTCGGTGCCGCCGTACTCGTCGACGACCAGCGCGAGGTGTGCGCCCTGTCCGCGCAGCTGGTCGATCGAGGGCAGCACCCGGTTGGTGCGCGGCAGCACGGGCAGGTCGCGGACGATGTCGGCCACCGTGGTGGCGTGGTCGTCGGCGCGTCCCAGCACGTCGCGCAGGTGGAGGTAGCCGAGGATCTCGTCGAACGACTCCCCCGTGACCGGGTAGCGCGTGTAGGGCTCGGTGACGATCACGGCCACCGCCTCGGCCAGCGTGAGGTCGCCGGCAAGGAAGGTGACGTCGCCACGCGGCTTCATCACCTCGCTCAGCGAGCGGTCGCCGGCCTCGAAGACGTCGTCGACGAGACGGCGCTCGCCCTCGGGGATGTCCTCGTGGCCCGAGATCATCATCCGCAGCTCCTCCTCGTCCACCTCGTCGCCCGAGGCGTCGGGGTTGCCGCCGAGCAGCCGCACGAGCAGGTTGGTCGAGAGCGAGAGCAGCCAGATGACGGGCGTCATCACGGTGGCGAAGCGACCCAGCGGCGGGGCGAAGAGCTTGGCCACGCCGACCGAGCGCTGGAGCGCGAGCCGCTTGGGCACGAGCTCGCCGAGCACGAGCGAGAGGTAGGACACCACGAGGGTCGTCACGACGAGCGACACCGTGTCCGGGCCGGGGAGGCCCAGCCCCTCGAAGACCGGGGCGAAGGACGGCGCAAGCGTCGAGGCGCCGAAGGCGGCCGAGAAGAAGCCCGCCACCGTGACGCCGATCTGCACGGCCGAGAGGAACCGGTTGGGATCGCGGGCCAGCGACGCCACGGAGTGACCACGACCGCCCTCGGTCTCCAGCCGGTCCACCTGGCCCGAGCGCAGCGAGACCAGCGCGATCTCGGTCGCGGCGAACACACCGCCCACGAGGATGAACGCGAGGACGAGAAGGATGTCGATCCAGGTACCAGGTTCCACGCCCTGAACCTATCGGCGGATCCTGAGACCGCTCTTATCCGAGCAGGGCCTCGGTGTTGGTCCAGCACACCGCGCGCATCCACTCCTCGCCCAGGTCCAGCCTCTCGAGCGCGTCGAGCTGGGTGGCGTAGGGGTAGGGGATGTTGGGGAAGTCACTCCCGAGGTGGACCCTGCCGGCCAGCCCGAGGTCGCGCAGCCGCGGCAGCAGCGCCGGCGGGTAGGCGCCGCCCATCTCCTCGAAGAAGGGCGTGAAGGCCATCGTGGTGTCGAGCGCGACCCGCTCGTGGGTCTCGGCGAGCGCGAGGAACTCGGCGTACTCGGGTGCGCCGGCGTGCGCGATCACCAGCCGCAGCCGCGGGTGGCGCGCCAGCAGCGCGGCGACCGGCGCGGGTCCGGTGTGCTCGGTGGCGACGGGGCCGCTCCCGGCGTGGAGCACGACCGGGGTGCCGGTGTCGGCGACGATCCCCCACGCCTCGTCAAGCAGGGGGTCGGTGACGTCGAAGGCGCCGACCTGCACATGGACCTTCCAGACCTCCACCCGGTGCGGCGAGGGGGCGGAGCGGGAGGCGACGTACGCCGCCACGCCGGGCTCGGGGAAGAAGGTCCCGCACACGAGCGCCTCGGGCACCCGCTCGGCGAAGCCGGCGGCCCAGTCGTTGAGGAACTCGGCCATGTCGGGCTTGTGGGCGTAGGGCAGGGCGGTGAAGCGGCGTACGCCGAACGAGCGCAGCGTCTCCACCAGCACCTCGTCGGAGTCGCGGTAGTGCAGCGGCCACGGTCGGCCGATGAGCGGGCCGGCGGCGTCGAACTGCGCGCGCACCTTGGCCATCACCCGCGGCGGCACGAAGTGGGTGTGGAGGTCGAGCAGGCCCGGGAGCCCGAGCGACTCGGTGAACGCGGCAGGGTCCCTCACCGGGTCAGTCCCGGTGACCCTTGAGCCTCCGCTGCACCGCCTCCACCTTCTCGCGGTTGGCCGTGCGCTCGGCGAGGGTGTGGCGCTTGTCGTAGGACTTCTTGCCCTTCGCGAGCGCGATCTCGACCTTCGCGCGGCCGTCCTTGAAGTAGAGGGCGAGCGGGACGATCGTGTAGCCCTTGTCGGTGATCTTGCGCTCGATCTTGTCGATCTCGGACCGGTTGAGCAGCAGCTTGCGGCGGCGACGCGCGGAGTGGTTGGTCCAGGTGCCCTGGCTGTACTCCGGGATGTGCACGCCGAGCAGCCAGGCCTCGCCGTTGTCGATCTCGCCGAAGCCGTCGACGAGGGACGCGCGGCCCTGGCGCAACGACTTCACCTCGGTGCCCATGAGGACCAGCCCGGCCTCCCAGGTGTCCTCGATGTGGTAGTCGTGGCGGGCCTTCTTGTTCTGCGCGACCATCTTCTGGCCCTGCTCCTTCGCCATGGAGCCATTCTCTCAGGCGGTGTCCAGCGCCTTACATCCAGTTCATCGGGTCGACGGCCTGACCGTTGGCCATGACGGTGAAGTGCAGGTGGCAGCCCGTGGACCAGCCGGTGCTGCCCTCGAAGCCGATGACCTGTCCCTCGGCCACCCGGTCGCCCACGCCGACGTTGTAGCCGCTGGCGTGGTTGTAGATCGTGGCGACACCGCGCCCGCTGAGCACGCCGTGGTCGATGATCAGCCGGTTGCCGTAGACCGAGCTCGAGTACGACGCGACGACCCGTCCCGGCGCGGACGCGCGGAGCGGGGTGCCGCAGCCTCCCCCGAAGTCGATGCCGTCGTGGAGGCCCCAGTACTTGTAGATCGGGTGCGTGCGGTAGCCGAACGGCGAGGTGACGTAGCCGTCGACCGGGTAGGCCAGCAGCCCGGGGCTCGGGGCGGCCGCCTGCGAGCGCGCCTGTGACCGGGCCTTCGCTGCTTTCGCGCGCTGGCGGCGCAGGGCGGCGAGGGCGCGCTTGCGCAGCATCTCCTCGATCCGCTCCTGCTCCTGCTGGAGCTTGCGGAGCTTGGCCACGTCGGCCGCACGGGCCTCGCGGGCGCCCACCCGGGCGTCGCGGCGCTCGACGACCATCGAGACGACGGAGTCCTTGGCCGACTGCTCCTCGGCCTCGAGCTGCTGCATGAGGGTGAGGTGCTCGGCGGCAGCCTCGCGCTTGGCGGCCACGTCGTCGCGGGCCTCGGTGACCTGCTGCTCGCGGACCTCGAGGAGCACCTCGGCGGCCGTGAGCTCGTCGTACGCCCGGGCCTCCTGCCCGACGATGACGTCGCGTACGCCGTCGCGGCGGGTGAGCTCCTCGGTCGTCTCGGCGTCGATGAGCGATGAGAAGGCGATCAGCTCGGGGTCGCCCTCGGAGTACATGTCGGCGATCGTGGACGCCACGCGCTCGCGCTGCTCCTCGCGATCGACCTGGCCCTGCTCCAGCGCGGCCTCGGCGGACGCCAGCTCGGCCTCGGCGGCGGTGAGCTCTGCCTGCATCTGGGCGTCACGCTCGCGGGCGACCTCGACCTTGCCGCGCGCCGTGGCCAGCTGGGTCTTGGCGTCGGCGAGCTGGGCCTGGGCCGCCTCGAGGCGCGCACTGGCGCGCCGCAGCTGCGAGCTCGACTCGCCGAGGTCGTCCTGGGCGCTCTCGAGCTGCCGCTCGACCTTGTCCTGCTTGTCCTTGAGGTCGTCGGCGTGCGCGGCGGAGACACCCAGGGCCATGACGGCGACAAGTGCTGCAGCCGTGCGGCGATGAGCGGTACGGGGGAAGGAACGCACCGGGGAAGCCTTTGTGTTCGGGGAAGGGAACACCCAGACGCTAACCCCCGCGGATCACACTTTGAGGTATTTGCGCGTCAACACGAGTGTCGGGAGCAAGGTGAGCAGCGGACCGAGGATCGCGACCGACCCTGCGGCCAGCCAGAACTCGTCCCAGCCGATCCACGGGACGAACTTCAGCCGGTTCGCGGAGAGCTCGTCGATGCCGAAGTACATGAAGCCCCAGAGCGCACCGCCGGCCAGCACGACGCCGATCAGCGCGGTCACCAGGGCCTCGAGGAGGAAGGGCAGCGCGATGTAGAGCGTGGAGGCGCCCACCAGCCGCATGATGCCGATCTCCTTGCGCCTCGCGAAGGCCGCGAGCCTGATCGTGTTGGCCACCAGGAGCAGGGCGGCGAACACCAGGAAGGCCGCAGTGCCGAGCGCGACCCACTGGAGCATGTTGATCGACTCCAGGATCGGGGCGACCTGCTCGCGCATGTCGCGCACCTTGGAGACGCCGTCGAGGCCCTGCACCGCACTGGTGATGCCTTCGTACTCGTCCGGGTCCTGCAGGGTGATCCACAACGTCTGCGGCATGTCCTCGGCGGTGATCGCGGGGTTCTCACCGGTGAAGAGCTCGTCGCCGTAGAGCTCGCGGGCCTTCCCGAGCGCCTGCTCGCTGGACTCGAAGTGGTAGTCCGCGACCTCGGGGTTGTCCTCGACGACCGCGGCGATCTCGGTCTTCTGCGCGTCGGTGACCGCGTTGGGGCACACCGCGCTGCTGTCGTTGACCCGGCACAGGTAGACCGTGATCTGGAGCTGGTTGCCCCAGTGGTCGGCCGCCTTGGACGCCTGCTGGTTGAACAGGACGCCGACGCCGACGAGCGTGAGCGAGACGAAGAGGGTCAGCACCACGGCGAGGTGCATGGACACGTTGCGCCGCAGGCCCTGGCCGAGCTCGGAGGAGACGTAGCGAAGCTGCATGGAGGGAAGGCTCTCGATCTGTTGCGTCGGAGATCTGGGGGTGACCGCCGGGTCCGGTCAGGTCTGGTGGCCGTAGACGCCCTGCGCCTGGTCGCGCACGACGTGTCCGTTCTCGAGCTCGATGACGCGCTTGCGCATCTGGTCGACGATCCCGGAGTCGTGGGTCGCCATGACCACGGTGGTGCCGGTGCGGTTGATGCGGTCGAGGAGCTTCATGATCCCGACCGACGTGGTCGGGTCGAGGTTTCCGGTCGGCTCGTCGGCGATCAGGATCATCGGCCGGTTGACGAACGCGCGGGCCACGGCCACGCGCTGCTGCTCGCCGCCGGAGAGCTCGTCGGGCATCCGGTCGCCCTTGCCGCTGAGCCCGACCAGCTCGAGCGTCTCGGGGACCAGGTCCTTGATCTCCTTGCGCGACTTGCCGATCACCTGGAGCGCGAAGGCGACGTTCTCGGTCACCGTCTTGTTGGGCAGCAGCCGGAAGTCCTGGAAGACGGTGCCGATGTCGCGGCGCAGCCGCGGGACCTTCCAGCTGGCAAGCCGGTTGATCTCCTTGCCCGCGACGTAGACCCGACCCGACGTGGGTCGGTACTCCCGGAGCACCAGCCGCAGGAAGGTCGACTTGCCGGAGCCCGAGGACCCGACCAGGAAGACGAACTCCCCCTTCTCCACGTCGACCGAGATGTTGTCCAGGGCGGGGTGGGGATGGCCGGGGTAGGCCTTGGTGACCTTCTCGAAGCGAATCACGGCGTCGAGGCTACGTCAGTGGTGGACGCAGACCCGAAACGCGCCCGGGGCGCTGCCGGACTCAGGCGTCGGCCTTGTCCGCCCCGCGACGCCAGCGGATGCCGGCCTCCATGAAGTCGTCGAGGTCACCGTCGAAGACACCGCTGGGGTTGCCGGACTCGTGGCCCGTACGGAGGTCCTTGACGACCTGGTAGGGGTTGAGGACGTAGTTGCGCATCTGGTCGCCCCAGCTGGCCTGGACGTCGCCCTTCAGGTCCTTCTTGAGCGCGGCCTCCTCGGCCTTCTTGCGGGCGAGGAGCTTGGCCTTGAGCACGACCATCGCGGACGCCTTGTTCTGCAGCTGCGACTTCTCGTTCTGGCAGGACACGACGATGCCGGTGGGGATGTGGGTGAGCCGGACCGCGGAGTCGGTGGTGTTGACCGACTGGCCGCCGGGACCGCCGGAGCGGAAGACGTCGGTGCGGATCTCGTTCTCGTCGACCTCGATCTCGTCGGTCTGCTCGAGCATGGGCACCACCTCGACCGCTGCGAACGAGGTCTGGCGGCGGCCCTGGTTGTCGAAGGGGCTGATCCGCACCAGGCGGTGGGTGCCGGCCTCGACGGAGAGGGTGCCGTAGGCGTAGGGCGCGTGGATGGCGAACTCGGCGGACTTGATGCCCGCCTCCTCGGCGTAGGACACCTCGTAGACCTCGACGCCGTACTTGTGCTGCTCGGCCCAGCGCGTGTACATCCGCATCAGCATCTCGGCGAAGTCGGCGGCGTCGACGCCACCGGCGCCCGAGCGGATCGTCACGATCGCCTCGCGCTCGTCGTACTCGCCCGACAGCAGGGTGCGGATCTCGAGGGACTCCACGGACTTCTTGATCCGGTTGAGCTCCCGCTCGGAGTCGGCGAGCGAGTCGGCGTCGCCCTCCTCCCGGGCCATCTCGACCATCAGGCCGAGGTCCTCGATGCGGGACTCGAGACCGGTGAAGCGGTCGAGCTCGCCCTGGAGCGCGGACAGGCGGCCGGTGATGCGGGTCGCGCTCTCGACGTCGTCCCAGAGGTCGGGCGCGGCGACCTGCTCGCTGAGGTCGGCGATCTCGCCGCGCATCCGGTCGATGTTCAGCACCGAGCCGATGGTCTTCATCGTCGCCTGGAGCTGCTTGATCTCTGCTTCGTAGTCGATGCCTGCCACAAGAGCCAAGCCTACGGGCAAACCCACGCGCGCTGCTGATCGGCGGTCCGGCGCCGGCGATCGGGACAGGCACAGGCAACGGCGGACGCCACCGGGGCCTGTGATTCCCGGTGGCGCCCGCCGCTGCGGACCGTGCTGCTCCCGGTCAGCGGGTGCAGAGGACCTCGGGGGTGGCGACGGCGACGGTCGCGGCCGGGGTCGCGCTGGTGGTGGCGTCGATCTTCAGGCGGAAGACATCGGTGAGGTCGAGGGTCTCGTCGGCCACGAGGGAGCCGACGGCCAGGGCGTGGCTGGCCAGGACGGTGCCGTCAGCGGACACGGCGACCAGGCCGGTCGCGCCCGAGGCGGACTCGTCGGTCAGCGCGTAGGAGGCGCGCATCTCGATGCACTTGCGGCCCAGGGTGTACTCCACCGACGACGGCGTGCCGGCGGTGGTGGTGGCCAGGCTCGAGCCGTAGTACTCGGCACCGATGTTGACGCCGGCGGGGGCGATGTTGGTCATCGGGCCGGGGTTGCGCGAGGTGAGGTTCTCCCAGGCGTAGACCTCGACAGGCATCGACTTGCTGATGCCCTTCTTGATGCCCTTGCTCGCCGCCTTGACCACGCGGTACTCGCGCGACCCGGGCGTGGTCGGCTTGTCCTTGAGGACGTAGGTGCCGTTGCCCTTGACCTTCGCGCTCGCGGTGACCTTCCAGGACTTCTTGTTGCCCACGCGCTGCTGGAGGACGACCTTCTGGCCAGCGGCCTTCGGGGTCACGCGGCCACGGATCTTGACCGTGTCCTCCTTGACGATGACGATCTCGGTGTTGGCCTTGGCGGTCACCTTGTACTTCGCCGGCGCCGCCTGGGCGGCGGGAGCGGTCAGGGCGAGCGAGCCGGCGGTGAGTGCCACGGTGGCGGCGAGTGCGGTGATGCGGTTCATGGGATTCCCCGTCGTGTGGGCCCTGAGTGCGGGCCGTTCACGAGGGAGACTACGGCGGCACTCAGAAAGTTGCGACGGCGCCCAGCAGTGTTCCGGCGTGGCCGGGAACTGTCAGATTCCCGCCGTCGAGACTGACCCCCGCCGGCGTCTCGAACAGGACCTCGCGCTCACCGACCTCGACCTCGGTCGCCGAGCCACCCGTGTTGACCACGACGAGCAGATCGCCGCGCCGCATGGTGAACAGCCGACCGTCCACGGTGCACGACACGGCGCCGAAGTCGGGGTCGGTGAGCTGCGGCAGCTCGCGCCGCAGCCGGCCGAGGCGGCGGTAGCAGTCGAGGACGACGGCGTGCCGACCGCGGGCGAGCTCGTCCCAGTCGAGGCGCGAGCGGTGGAAGGTCTCGGGGTCCTGCGGGTCGAGCACCTCGTCGGGGTCCCACCCCATCTGCTCGAACTCCGCGATCCGGCCGTCCGCCGTCGCCTTGCCGAGCTCCGGCTCGGGGTGGGAGGTGAAGAACGCGAAGGGCGACGACGCAGCCCACTCCTCCCCCATGAAGAGCATCGGGGTGAAGGGTCCGGCCAGCGTCAGCAGCGCGGCACAGACGACCTGGTCGTCGTCGAGGTGCTCGGCCGGGCGGTCGCCGCGGGCGCGGTTGCCGACCTGGTCGTGGTTCTGGTTGGCGACCACGAGGCGCCACGTCGGCATGTGCGCGGTGTCGACCGGACGACCGTGGTCGCGGTCGCGGAAGGAGGAGAAGGTGCCGTCGTGGAAGAAGCCCTTCTCGCACACCTTGGCCAGCGCCTCGAGCGGCTCGAAGTCGGCGTAGTAGCCGGTGGTCTCGCCGGTCAGCGCGACGTGGACGGCGTGGTGGAAGTCGTCGCTCCACTGGGCGTCGAGGCCACGGCCGCCGGCCTCGCGCGGGGTGACGAGGGTGGTGTCGTTGAGGTCGGACTCCGCGATGAGCGTCAGGGGCCGTCGTACGTGCGCCGAGAACGCGGCGGTCTCGATCGCCATCTCCTCGAGGAGGTGGACCTCCGAGGTGTCGCTGAGCGCGTGGACGGCGTCGAGGCGGAGGGCGTCGACGTGGAAGTCCTCGAACCACATCCGCACGTTGTCGAGGATGTAGCGACGGACCTCGGCCGAGCCCTCGCCGTCGAGGTTGACCAGGTCGCCCCAGGTGTTGCGCCCGGCCTTGAGGTAGGGCCCGAAGAGCGGGAGGTAGTTGCCCGAGGGCCCGAGGTGGTTGTGCACCACGTCCTGCACGACGCCCAGCCCGCGGGCGTGGCAGGCGTCGACGAAGCGGCGGTAGGCGTCCGGGCCGCCGTAGGGCTCGGCGACCGCGAACCACGCGACGCCGTCGTAGCCCCAGTTGTGGGTGCCGTTGAAGGCGTTGACCGGCATCACCTCGACGAGGTCGACACCGAGGTCGACGAGGTGGTCGAGCCGCTCGATCGCGGAGTCGAGCGTGCCGCCGGGGGTGAAGGTGCCGACGTGCAGCTCGTAGATCACGGACCCGGCAAGCTGGCGCCCGGTCCAGTCGGAGTCCTGCCACTCGTACGCCGTCCCGTCCCGTCGCGAGAGACCGTGCACGCCGTCGGGCTGGCGGCGCGAGCGAGGGTCGGGCCGCGGGTCGGGCTCGTCGTCGAGGAGGTAGCCGTAGTCGACCGCGCCGTCCGGCACCGGGCCGCTCGGCGTCCACCAGTCGTCGTCGCCGCGCGTCATCGCGACGACCTCGCCGGCCACGTGCAGGCGGACGCGCTCGGGCCGCGGGGCCCAGACGTCGTACGGACCACGCATGCGGATCAGTCCTTCCTCACCAGCAGGGCGACGGGGTGCACCGCCAGCAGGTCGGCCAGCCGGCCGTCGGTGTCGAGCCCGGTGAGCACGTCGTGCCACGTCCCGGGCGGGAGGTCGAGCGCCGTGTCGCCCCAGCCGCCGGCGGCCTCGAGGCCGACAGGGAGCCGGGTGACGACCGTGATCGCGCCACCACGGTCGTATGCCACCGCGTGGCCGGCGGCGGAGCCCGTCGCACTCACCGGGGTGTAGCCGGTGAACAGCTCGGGCCGCTCGCGGCGCAGGGTCAGCGCCGAGCAGGTGACGTGCAGCTTGGCGGCGGCGTCGTCCTCGGCCGTGCCGGCGAGCACCGCGGCGCGGTGGTCGAAGTCGACCGGGCGGCGGTTGTCGGGGTCGACGAGCGAGGTCTCCCACAGCTCGCTGCCCTGGTAGACGTCGGGCACGCCCGGCATCGTCAGGGCAAGCAGCTTCGCCGCCAGCGAGTTGGCCTGCGCGGGTGCGTCGATGCGGGCCGCGAGGTCGGTGAGCACCGCGCGGACCTCGTCGGAGGCGAACACCGCGTCGACCGCGGCGTGCACGGCTGCTTCGTACGCCTCGTCGGGCTCGGTCCACGTGGTGTGGTCGCCGGCCTCGCGCATCGCCTTCTCGGCGTAGCCGTGGAGGCGCTCGGGGAGGTCGGGCAGGTGGTCGGGGGTCCACGCGCCGAGCACGGCCTGCCACAGCAGCGAGCCGAACGCGGGGTCGGGGACGGGCACCAGGCGCAGCAGCTCGTCGAGCGCCTGCTCCCAGCGGCCCGGCTCCTCGGCCAGGACCGTGATGCGGGCGCGGACGTCCTCGCCGCGCTTGGTGTCGTGGGTCGACAGGGTGGTCATCGAGACCGGCCAGTCGCGCTGGCGGGCGGCCATCGCGTCGTGGAAGGTCGCGACGTCGACGGAGAAGACCGACGGGTCGGCCCCGACCTCGTTGAGCGAGGTGAGGCGCGACCAGCGGTAGAACGAGCAGTCCTCCACGCCCTTGGCCATCACCATGCCGGAGGTCTGCTGGAAGCGACGGGCCGGCTGGCCCCACTCGTCGTTCATGACGGGCTCGAGGACGTCGTAGGTCTCCGCGAGGTCGGGCCGCTCGGCGCGCGCCGCGGCGAAGGCCTCGTCGAGGTGGTGGCGGCCCTCGGGGAGGTAGGAGCGGTAGACCGGGAAGCAGGCGAGCAGCTCACCGATCGCGTCGGCGACGGCGTCCTCGTCGGCACTCTCGTCCCGTGCCTCGAGGTAGGTGGCCACCTCGCGGGAGATCCGCAGGACCTCCGAGTGCAGGATCCCGTCGGCGACGGCGCGCTTGTTGTCGTGGACCATCCGCGCCCAGTCGACGGGGGTGCCGCGGAGCCGGTCCTCGAGCGCCGTCAGGGGCGCCTTACCGGCGGGGTCGGTCAGCACGCGGTCGACGAGCGCGAGCGCGTCGTAGCCGGTGGTGCCGGCCGTCGCCCACTCGGACGGCAGCTCCTCCCCCGGCTCGAGGATCTTCTCGACCAGGACGTAGGCCCCGCCGGTCAGCGCGGCGAGGTCGTCGAGGTAGCGCTTCGGGTCGCGCAGGCCGTCGGGGTGGTCGACGCGGAGGCCGTCGACGAGGCCCTCGTCGAACCATCGCTTGATCTCGACGTGGGTCTCGGCGAAGACCTCGGGGTCCTCGACGCGCACGGCGGCGAGGGTGTTGACCGCGAAGAAGCGGCGGTAGTTGAGGTCCTCGTCGGCCGCGCGCCAGTTGACCAGCTCGTAGTGCTGCTCCTCCAGCGTGGTCGTGCCGGGCGCCAGCGGGAAGCGCTGGTCGTGGTAGCGGACCTCGCCCCCACCCTTGGCCGAGGGCACGACCTTGATGGCGTCCTCGTCGTCGTCACCGATGACGGGGATGACGATGCGGCCGTCGCCCGCGGCCCAGTCGACGTCGAAGGCGTTGGCGTGCTCGGAGGCCCGGCCCAGCCGCAGCACGTCCCACCACCACGGGTCCTCGCTGGGCGTGGCCACGCCGACGTGGTTGGGCACGATGTCGACCAGGATCCCCATGCCGAGGCGACGCGCCTCGGCCGAGACCGCGGCCAGCCCCTCCTCGCCGCCCCGCTCCTCGTCGATGTGGTCGAAGGCGACCACGTCGTAGCCGTGGGTGCTTCCCGGCTCGGACGCCAGGATCGGCGAGAGGTAGACCCAGTCCACGCCGAGGTCGTGGAGGTAGGGCAGCACCCGCGCTGCGGCGTGCAGGTCGAAGTCGGGGCTGACCTGGAGCCGGTAGGTGCTGTGGGGCGTACGCGTCGCGCTGGCGGGATCGGTCACGGAGCGTCCGTACCCGACCGGGCGGCGAGGGATGCGGCGACCGAGTGGTCCGGGCTGGCCTCGGGCTCGGAGTGCTCGCGGAGCACGACGAGGCTGTGGGTGCCGAGCGCGAACGTGCCGCCGGCCTCCAGCGTCGCCTCGGCGTCGGCGTCACCGCCGGTGTCGATCACGACGTCCCACGCGGCGGCGTACTCCTCCGTCGGCAGCGTCACCTGCGCGTCGCCGTCGGCGTTGAAGTAGAGCAGGAAGTGGTCGTCGGTGATGGCGCCGCCGCGGGCGTCCTTGCCGGCGATGCCGTCGCCGTTGAGGTACATCCCGATGGCCTTGCCGCCCTCCCAGTCGCCGTCCTCCATCGGCTCGCCGTCGAGGTCGAGCCACACGATGTCGTTGAGACGCTCGCCGTCACCGGTGCGGACCGTGTTGCCGGTGAAGAAGCGCTTGCGGTGGAAGGTCGGGTGCTCCGCGCGCAGCTTGGCGACCGCGGCGGTGAACTCGATGAGCGGCTTGTCGGCCTTGTCCCAGTGGACCCAGCTGATCTCGCTGTCCTGGGCGTAGGTGTTGTTGTTGCCGTCCTGGGTGCGGCTGAGCTCGTCGCCGTGCAGCAGCATCGGCACGCCCTGGCTGAGCAGCAGGGTGGCGATGAAGTTGCGCTGCTCGCGAGCGCGCGCCCCGAGGATCTCCGGGTCCTCCGTCGGACCCTCGACACCGTGGTTCCACGAGCGGTTGTGGCTCTCGCCGTCGTTGTTGTCCTCGCCGTTGGCGTCGTTGTGCTTCTCGTTGTAGGACACCAGGTCGCGCAGCGTGAAGCCGTCGTGGGCGGTGACGAAGTTGATGCTCGCGAAGGGGCGCCGGCCGGAGTGCTCGTAGAGGTCGGACGAGCCCGACAGGCGCGAGGCGAAGTCGCCCAGCGAGGGCTCGCCGCGCCAGAAGTCACGCACGGTGTCGCGGTAGTCGCCGTTCCACTCGGTCCACTGGGGCGGGAAGCCGCCGACCTGGTAGCCGCCGGGGCCGATGTCCCACGGCTCGGCGATCAGCTTGACCTGGCTGACGACCGGGTCCTGCTGCACCATCTCGAAGAAGGTGGAGAGCTTGTCGACGTCGTAGAACTCGCGGGCCAGGGTCGCGGCGAGGTCGAAGCGGAAGCCGTCGACGTGCATCTCGGTGACCCAGTAGCGCAGCGAGTCCATGATCAGCTGCACCGAGTGCGGGTGGCGCACGTTGAGGGTGTTGCCGGTGCCGGTGTAGTCCATGTAGTAGCGCTGGTCGTCCTCGACGAGGCGGTAGTAGGCCGCGTTGTCGATGCCCTTGAAGCTCAGCGTCGGACCGAGGTGGTTGCCCTCCGCGGTGTGGTTGTAGACCACGTCGAGGATGACCTCGATGCCGGCGGCGTGCATCGCCTTGACCATCGCCTTGAACTCCTGGACCTGCTGGCCCTGCTGGCTCGAGGCGTAGTCGGCGTGCGGGGCGAAGAACCCGAGGGTGTTGTAGCCCCAGTAGTTGCGCAGGCCCTGGTCGAGCAGGGTGGAGTCCTGGACGAACTGGTGCACCGGCATCAGCTCGATGGCGGTGACGCCGAGCTTCGCGAGATGCGCGGTGATCGCCGGGTGCGCGAGACCGGCGTACGTCCCGCGCTGCTCCTCGGGCACGTCGGGGTGCAGCTGGGTCAGGCCCTTGACGTGCGCCTCGTAGATGAAGGACTCGTTGTAGGGGATGGAGAGGCGGCGGTCGCCCTCCCAGTCGAAGAACGGGTTGATGACCACGCCGTGCGTCATGTGCGCCGCGGAGTCGTCGTCGTTCTTGCTGTCCTCGTCGCCGAAGTTGTAGGCGAACAGCGACTGGTCCCAGTCGATCTCGCCGGCCGTGGCCTTGGCGTAGGGGTCGAGGAGGAGCTTGTTGGGGTTGCAGCGCAGCCCCTGCGTCGGGTCCCACGGGCCGTGGACGCGGTAGCCGTAGCGCTGGCCCGGCTGCACGGTCGGGATGTAGCAGTGCCAGACGTAGGCGTCGACCTCGGTGACCTCGAGCTTCGTCTCCACGAAGCGGCCGGGGTTGTCCGGATCGGGGTCGAACAGGCACAGCTCGACACGCTCGGCGACCTCGCTGAAGAGCGCGAAGTTCGTGCCGCTGCCGTCGAAGGTGGCACCCAGGGGGTAGGCGGTGCCGGGCCAGGTCTCGGTCATGCTCTGACGCTACCGGCGACCGGCCGGTAGTCCCCCATGGCTCATCTCATGGGGTGGGAGGTGGTGGCGATCGTCACCTCGGCCGCCGGCTGCCCTCCGCGGCTGCCCTCCGCGGCTGGCCTCCCCGGCTGGCCTCCCCGGCTGGCCTCCCCTGCGTCATACGTTCCCGCACTCATCGGTGCGTGTCGAGTCTCGGGACATCGGTAACGGGATATGTCTCAGGACATCGGTAACACCTGATCGGTACTCGTCCATGCTGGGCGATGGCCAGAGATGGGGTTCCGGTGGGACCAGAGGTGGCTGCGTTGGTGGCCCGGGCTGTTAGTGGTGAGCGGTTCGACGTGAGCGCGGAGTGCGCTCGGGTCGGGGTGTCGACCAAGACGTTCTACAAGTACCGCAAGCGGTTCGAGGCCGAGGGCGTCGAGGGGTTCTATCCGCGCTCACGACGACCGTTGACGTCGCCGACCAGGGTCAGCGCGGCGGTCGAGGACGTGGTGGTCGAGGCGCGCAAGGACCTCGACGGCGAGGGTTGGGACGCAGGCGCCGAACAGATCGCGTTCTGGATCGCTGACCACTCCGGCCGGTGGCCGGCCGGGGAGCTGGTGCCCAGTCGCGCCACGATCAACCGGGTGTTGCAGCGCCGGGGCCAGGTCGTGAGCGTGCCCCAGCGGCGACCTCGTTCGGCACGTCACCGTTTCGAAGCCGACCAGCCCAACCACATGTGGCAGATGGATGGCTTCGACTACACCTTGGCCGGAGGGCGGGTGGCATGTGTCTTGCAGATCATTGATGACTGCTCCCGCTTCGACCTCGCGCTACGCGCAGCCCGCAGCGAAAACGCCGCCGATGTCTGGACCGCGGTGCTGTGGGCCAGCTCCCGCTACGGGCTGCCTGCCCGGTTCCTCACCGACAATGGCACAGCCTTCTCTGGTGCACGCCGCGGCTGGACCGCTGCGCTGGAGGAAAACCTCCGCGCCCTAGGCGTGGCACCGTGCACCAGCTCGATCGCGCACCCCCAGACCTGCGGGAAGAACGAACGCGCCCACGCGACCGTATTGAAGTGGCTGCGCAAGCGACCACCGGCCAGCTCGTTGGACGAGCTCCAAGTCCTGCTCGAGTGCTATCGCGAGCACTACAACCACCGCCGCCGCAAGACCCACCTGCAGGGCATGACCCCGGCCGAGCGCTACGACCTGGGGCCCAAGGACGGGCCCGGGACCGAGCCACAGCCCTGGCCGGTAGAGATCCGAACCGCGACCGTAAGCACCAGCGGTTGCATCGGCATCGACCAGCACCTGCTCGCCATCGGGCGCCGCCACGCCGCGACGACCGTCACGGTCGTGCGCCAGCACCGCCACATCGCCGTCTTCGCGACCAACCAGCTCGTCGCCGAATTCACCCTCAACGGACGTCGGCGCTACCAAGCCAAGAACGCCGTAGTGTCACCGATGTCCTGAGACATAAGTGTCACCGATGTCCTGAGACATCACACGCACTCATCGGTGCGGGTTCGTATGACGCAGGATGCTCGGGACCTCAGCTGCCCGGCACCACCGTCACCGCAGCCGTGCTGCTCGCCCCGATCCTCGGGCTGGCGGGCGACCCCGGGATCCGCAGCGGCAGGTCGAGGGGCGCGCGAAGCAGCACCGTGACCGAGCGGCCGGTCGCGTCGACCCGGACGGCCACGTCGATGCCGGGGTACTTCGCACCCGCTTCGGCCCGGGTGAGGTAGTCGCGCACGGCCGCCTCGACCGCGGCCTCCTGCTGGAGCAGCCGCTGTCCGTCGAGGCCTTGCTCGTAGACGCCGGCCGAGCCGAGGTCCGCGCCGTAGAGGGCGGCCCCGTCGGCGAGGTTGTCGAGCCCCTGCCGCTGGAGGTACGCCGCCGAGGCATCGATGACGACCACGATGGCCATCACCAGGATGCCGGCGAACCCGAGGATCAGCATCGTGACCTGACCGGCCTCGTCGCGCGCCGGCCGCCTCACGGGTCGGGCTCCCCGTCGTCGTCGTCCTCCGAAGCGCTCTCGACGTACTGGCCGATGGGCACGGTGTGGGTGGCGTCGAGGGAGAAGCTCGGCGCACCCTCCTCGTCGAAGATCGCCGGGAAGAGCGGCAGGTCGACGCCTGAGTCCACCCGCACGGTGATGACCGCGGTGCCGGCGTGGCAGTTGCCGGTCGGCGACTCGCAGGTGACCTGGACGCGCGCCCGCTGGCCGGGGGCGCCCTGGTCGGCGAGGACCTGCTGCACCACCGCCTCGGCCCGCGCCTGGCCGGTCGCGTCGTCGGGCGCGAGGGCGTACGCCCGTCCCGCCGCGCGCGCAGCGGCCGTCGTGGCGAAGGCGCCCTGCTGGACCTCGAAGACCGACAGGATGATCCACACCAGCGGGACGATGAGGATGATCGCCAGCCAGCTGAACTCGACCAGCGCGGAGCCGGAGTCGTCGCGGCGCCTCACGGCTGCACCGCAGCCTGCTCGGCGATGGCGTGACCCTCGACGCGGACGCGGATCCCCGCGTCGCCGAGGCCGAGGACTGCGACCTCCGCCTCGATGACCGCCTCGTAGCCCGGGGCGCCGCCGACCAGCGCGGGCCGCACGGCGACCGACCGGGAGAACTCCGGGGACAGCGCGCCGTCGATCAGCTCCTGCACCTTGGCCGCACCGGCGGGTGCCGACGATCCCGCGACGGCGGCGTGGCGCGCCCCCTCGGACGCGGCCGAGGCGAGGGTGTTGCGCACGTGCAGCACCAGCGCGAGCTGGAGGATGCCGAGGACCAGCGGCAGCAGGACCAGCAGGACGAGGACGAAGTCCACGACCGCCGCCCCGCGCTCGCCGGTCCGGGCGCGAGCCGACACGGGTCCGGCCTAGCCCTGCACCATCGAGAAGGCCTGGCGCAGCAGCCGCATGAGCTCATCGCTCACGAACGGCGTCAGCGCGGCGACCACGATGGCGGTCATCAGGGTGACCATCACCCAGCCGGGGACGTCGCCCCGGTCGTCGCGTGGTCGGTCGACCGCCGGAAGGGCGATCTGGAGGAGGAGTCCCGAGATGAGGTGGTGCATGTCGTGTCCTTTCAGGGTGCGACAGGTCGGTGGTGGCGGAGCGAGGGGGCGTCAGGGCGTGGTGAGGCGCAGCCCCAGCACGCCGGGGTAGAAGGCGAACAGGATGGTCACCGGCAGCACGAAGAAGACGACGGGCGCCATCATCGCGATCTCCTTGCGCGCGGCGGTCTCGATGAGCAGCCGGCGCCCGGCCTCGCGTACGTCGGCGGCCTGGGCGTGCAGCACGTCGGCCAAGGGCGTACCGCGCTCCATCGCGACGGTGATGCCCGTGGCGAAGCGCGCCACGATCGGCAGACCGGTGGAGCGGGCGAGGGACTCGAAGGCCTGGCCGACCGGCTCCCCGGTGCGGATCCGCGCCAGCACCTTGGCCAGGTCCTCCGACAGCGCGCCGTGGCTGCGGCGCACGACCCGGTCGAGCGCGGCGACCGGGCTCTCGCCCGCCGCGACGGAGAGCGCGAGCAGCTCGGCGACGGTGGGGAACTCGGTGAGCACCTGGCGTTCGCGGTTCTTCACCTGGGTGCTGAGCCGGTTGTCGCGCAGGAACACACCGCAGACGAAGCCGAGGAGACAGAACACCACGGCCGACCCGACGCCGCCGACGCCTCCCAGGGCGCGGAGCAGCGCGATCGCGGCGGCCGCACCGAAGCCGGTCAGCCCCCACACCACCTGCTCGATGCGGAAGTCCTGCACGGACCGGTCGAGCCCGGCGCGCTGGAGACGACGGCGTACGGACGTGCTGCCGCCGAGGACGCGCTCGACGAGGTCGGCGGCCGAGTGCAGCACGGGCCCGAAGATCCCGGCCGCGGCAGACGTCGGGCTGCTGGAGGCGGGGTGGAACGCCGCGGGCTGGTCGCGGAGAGGGACGTCACGGAGGTAGGGCAGGACCCGCACGTCGAGCTGCGGACGGCGCAGCACCATCACCCGGAGCACGACCATCAGCAGACCTACCGCGGCGACGCCGCCGAGTGCCCCACCCCAGACCGCGGCGCTCACGACAGGATCCGCTTCTCGACCGGGAGCCGGCCGATGCGCATCATCGCTGTGTAGGCGAGCACGCAGACACCGGCACCGATCCCGAGGACAACCACACCACCCGGCGAGGCGTACTGGCGGATCGCCGTGGTCTGGAACGACATCAGCAGCAGCACGATCCACGGCGCCGAGACCGCGAGCCGGGCACCGTTGACGGTCCATGCCTGGCGCGACTCGAGCTCGGAGCGGGTGCGCGCGTCGTCGCGCAGGAACCCGGAGAGGTTGCGCAGCAGGCGGCCGAGGTCGCCCCCGCCGACCTCGCGGGCGAGGCGCAGGCCCTCGACCACGCGATCCCCGACCGGGTCGGCGAGACGGTCCTTGAGCCGGTCGAGGCACTCTCCGAAGCGACCGGTGACCTGGTAGTCGAGGGCGAAGCGGGCGAAGTCGGCCCGCAGCGCCTCGGGGCCGGTGGTGCCGAGCGCGGCGACGGCGTCGGGCAGGGACAGTCCGGCGCGGACGGCGCTGGCGAGGTTGTCGACGGCCTCGGGCCACACCTCGGCGAAGTCACGCAGGCGCCGAGCGGCCCGCTGGCGCAGCACCGCGATCGGCAGGTAGGCCGCCATCGCGGCGAAGACGAAGGCCACCGGGGCGGTGCGGGAGACGGCCTGCACCAGCACGAAGGCGACCACGAAGAGGACCGCGCACAGCGACAGGACGCTCGCGGAGGTGACGTCCCCCAGCCCGGCCCGGCCGAGCAGCCTCCCCAGCGCCGTCAACGTCGGGGTCGAGGTGCGCGGCTGGCGCGGCAGCGCGAAGGCCGACCAGACCAGGAGCAGCCCCACGCCCACGCCGAGGCCGACCAGCGCGCCCATCAGCGCTCCCCGGCCGTGCTCGCCAGGACCTGGTGGATGTCGATGCCGACGCGCTCGTAGCGCTCGACATGTGCGGGCACTCCCCCGGTGCGGCGCAGCTCTGCGCCCTCGCGCACGAAGATCGGCTCCACCTCGATGACGTCCGCCTCGACGCGACCCGGGACCGCGACGATCTCGTTGACGCGGCGTACGCCGTCGGGGCCGAGGCCGAGGTGGACGACCAGGTCCACCGAGCTCGCGACCGTCGGCACGACGAACCGTGCGGAGATGTTGTCACCGGCGAGCAGCGGCAGCGTGCACATCTTCACCAGCGCCTCGCGTGCACTGTTGGCGTGGAGGGTGCACATGCCCGGCAGTCCCGAGTTGAGCGCCAGCAGCAGGTCGAGGCACTCCGCCGCACGCACCTCCCCGACCAGGATCCGGCTCGGCCGCATCCGCAGCGCCTCCTTGACCAGGTCGCGCAGCACGATCGCTCCGGTCTGCTCGAGTCCGGCCTGACGGGTCTGCATCGCGACCCAGTCCGGGTGGTTGAAGCGGAGCTCGAAGACCTCCTCGGCACTGACCACCCGCTCGCCGCCGGGCACCGCGGCGGCGAGGCAGTTGAGCATCGTGGTCTTGCCGGCCTGCGTGCCGCCGGCGACGAGGATGTTCATCCCCGCCCGCACCGACGCCTCGAGGAACGCCGCCGCCTGCGGAGTGAGGCTGCCCAGCGCCACGAGGTCGGACAGCCGGTGCGCGCGGAGGAGGAACTTGCGGATGTTGACGGCTGTGAAGCCGCGCGTGATGCCCTCGAGCACCACGTGGAGACGGTGCCCCTCGGGCAGCATCGCGTCCACGAACGGCGTGCTGATGTCGAGGCGGCGCCCGCTCGACTTGAGCATCCGCTCGACCAGCTCGTCGACCTGGGCGGCGTCGAGGCGCAGGTTGGTCAGCTCGTGGCGACCACGGCGCGCGATGAAGACCCGCTCCGGGGAGTTGATCCACACCTCCTCCACCTCGGGGTCGTCGAGGAAGGGCTGGAGCGGACCGAAGCCGGAGACCCGCGCGAGGAGCTCGCCCACCATCGCCTCGTCGTCGGCGATCGGCGCGACGGCACCGGTCAGGCTGAGCTGGTCGTGGTCGCGGACCACGTCCTCGGCGATGCGGCGTACGACGAGTGCCTCGCGCTGCGGGTCGACGCCCTCGCGCCGCACCCGCTCGCGCACCGACGCGTCGAGGCGCTCGACGAGGTCGTCGCGCACGGGCGTGCGCTGCTCCTGTCGCGGTCGATCGACCGCCAGACGGTCCACTGCCATGGCCTACCTGCTTCCCCGAGATCGTGCACCAGGGACGCTACCCAGCAGGACGCGGCCGAAAACAGGTCACCGGTAAAGGTTGTGGACAACCTCAGACCGGCGGGCCCGCACTCCCCCATCGGTTGCCTGCGTCATACGTTCTCGCACGCATGGGTGCAGGAACGTATGACGCAGGGCAGGGATGAAGCTGACGGGCCCGGACGGCGTGGTGCACGACGCCGAGGGCGAGCCGGTGGACGCGGGAGTCTGAGCCGGAGGGCTCAGGTGCCGGTCTCGAGGCGGAAGCCGACGCCGCGGATGGCGACGACCTTCTCGCCTGCGTCGGCCGCCTCGAGCTTGCTGCGCAGGCGACCGATGGTGACGTCGAGCGTCTTCGTCGAGCCGTACCAGTTCTGGTCCCACACCTGGTTCATCAGCGTCTCGCGCGGCACGACCTTGTCGTGGTTGGACGCGAGCACGGCCAGGACGTCGAACTCCTTGGCCGTCAGCGCGATCTCGCGCTCGTTGAGGTGGACGCGGCGCGAGGCGGCGTCGATGCGCAGCCCCGAGGAGGTGGTCACGGTGGTGTCGTCGGTCGCGGTCGGCGTACCGCTGCGGCGCAGCAGGGCGCGCACCCGGGCCAGCAGCTCGGCGAGACCGAAGGGCTTGGCGAGGTAGTCGTCGGCGCCGACGTCGAGGCCGACCACGCGGTCGAGCTCGCCGGCGCGGGCGGTGACCATGATGATCCCGCCCTCGTAGCCGCCGGAGCGCATCTGGCGGCAGACGTCGAGGCCGTCCATGTCGGGCAGGCCCAGGTCGAGGATCACGACCGCCGGGTCGTTGCTGACGGCGAAGGACACCGCCTCGGCGCCACCGGACGCGCGGCTGACCTCGTAGCCCTCACGCTCGAGGGTGCGCATGAGGGGTACTGCGATGTCTTCCTCGTCCTCAACCACCAACACGTCCTGCACCATGCAAGCGAGCATAGAGGCAGGGTCAGCGGTTGGTGGACTGAACGCCCGAGTCGACCGTCGTCGAGACCACCGTGGTGGCGGGCTGCGCCGGGGCCTGCTCGCCCGGGCCGAGCACGACGCCACCGGCAGCCAGGAGGACTGCGACGGGGACCAGGAGGATGCGGGACATGGGTAAAGCATGTGGCGGGCAGATCCACACCGGACCCTCAGAGCGGTCACGTGAAGGGAATACTTGAAACCTGAACAGTCACAACTGGGTGTAACCGGGGGTGACGGTTCAGACGCCCCGATCAGGCATCGAAGACGTCGCCCAGCTCCCCCACCCGGGCGAGGACCTGCTCGAGCGTGAGCTGCTCGAGGGCGAGGTCGTCCTCGGCGCCGGCCTCGACCTCGTCCCACGTCAGCGGGGTCGCGACGGTGGGCCGCTCCCGCCCGCGCAGGGAGTAGGGCGAGACCGTCGTCTTGGACCCGGAGTTCTGCGACCAGTCGAGGAACACCTTGCCGGGACGCTTCGCCTTGGTCATGGTCGCCGTGACCAGGTCGGGGTGCTCCTTCTGCAGGCCCTCGGCCACCTCCCTGGCCAGCGCGGTGGTGCCGTCGCTGTCCAAGTCGCCGGGAAGGTGGGCGTAGAGGTGCAGCCCCTTGCTGCCGCTCGTGACCGGCGTGCATACGAGGTCGCGCTCCGCCAGCGCCTCGCGGACCATCAGCGCGACCTGCGCACACTCGTGGAGGCCGGCGGGCTCACCGGGATCGAGGTCGATCACCAGCCGGTCGGGGTGGCGCGGCGTGCCGTCCGGGTCGACCTGCCACTGGTGGACGTGCAGCTCGAGGGCGGCGAGGTTGGCCAGCCACGTGAGCGTCGCGAGGTCGTCGCAGATCGGGAAGCGGATGGTGCCGTCGCCCTTGCCCGAGCGCGAGCCGGTGGTCGGCACCTCGACGGTGCGCACCCACGACGGCGTCCCGGGAGGGGCGTTCTTCTCGAAGAAGCTCGAACCCTCGACACCGTGCGGCCAGCGGATGCGGGTGACCGCGCGGTCCCGCAGGTGCGGCAGGAGCACCGGCGAGAGCTGGGCGTAGTAGTTGAGCACCTCGCCCTTCGTGGTGCCGGTGCGCGGGTAGAGCACCTTGTCGAGGTTGCTGATCGTCAGCGTGCGGCCCTCGACGTCGACCTGCACCTCGCTCATCCGCTCACGTCCTCGGGTCCGATGTCGGTGCGGACGCCGCGGTAGGACGGCTGTCGTAGGCGGGTGACGGGCATCTTGTTCAGCGAGTCGACGTCGACGACCAGGAACGGCTCCACCCAGCGCGTGCCACGCGCGTCCACGGCCGGCACGTCGTCGGCGAACGGGCTGACCCCGACCTCCCGGCCCGCGAGCTGCTCGCCGAGCAGCCGGCTCGCGGCGCCGCCGATGCCACTGCCGACGCGCCCGCGGTAGAGCAGCCCTTCCGCGGTCGGCTCCCCCACCAGCAGCGAGGCGAGGCGGTCCTTCGTCCCCTCCTGCGGGCGCCAGCCGCCGACGACGAAGGAGAAGCGGTGCCGGTGGGCGAACTTCAGCCACGCCTTGCTGCGCACCCCGGGCTGGTAGGTCGAGGTGAGCCGCTTGGACACGATCCCCTCGAGCCCCTGCGCCAGCGTGGCCTCGCGCAGCATCGCCCCGTCGTCGTACGTCGGGGGCACCTGCCAGCCGCCGAGGTCGAGCCCCTCGAGGATCGCGCGGCGCTCGGCCAGGGGCAGCCCGGTCAGGTCGCGGCCGTCGAGGCGCATCACGTCGAAGACCATGAAGGTCGCCGGCACGCTCTTCGCGAGCCGGGCCGCGGTCGTCGCGGAGCGGACGTGCATCCGCTCCTGGATCACCGCGAAGTCCGGCACCCCGGCGTCGTTGATGCCGATCACCTCGCCGTCGACGAGGAGGTCGCGCCCACCCATCGGGGCGGGACTGAGGTCGGGCCAGGCGACCGTGGCGTCGTTGCCGTTGCGGGTGGTCAACCGGGCCCGGTCGGCGCCTTCCTGCACGTCGGCGAGCATGCGGACGCCGTCCCACTTGACCTCGTGGGACCACTCGTCGCCCGTGGGGACGACGTCTCCCTTGGTGGCGAGCATGGGGCGCATGGGACATGCTTACCCCATGCGAGCCATCTGGAAGGGCGCGGTCTCCTTCGGCCTGGTGTCGGTGCCGGTCAAGCTCTACGCCGCGACCGAGAGCCACGACGTCTCGTTCCGCCAGGTGCACGCCAAGGACGGCGGCCGCATCAAGTACCAGCGCGTGTGCTCCCTCGACGGCGAGGAGGTGGCGTACGCCGACATCGCCAAGGGCTACGAGACCGAGGACGGCGAGATGGTCATCCTCACCGACGACGACATGGCCGAGCTGCCGTCGACGTCGTCGCGTGAGATCGCGGTGGAGAAGTTCGTCCCACGTGACCAGATCGACCCGCTGCTCTTCGAGAAGTCCTACTACCTCGAGCCCGAGGGCGCCGGCGCCAAGCCGTACGCCCTGCTGCGCCAGGCGCTGCTCGACGCCGACCGGATGGCGGTCGTGACCGTGGCGCTGCGCCAGCGCACCAGCATCGCGGTGCTGCGGGTCAAGGACGACGTGATCGTGCTGCAGACGATGATGTGGCCCGACGAGATCCGCACGCCGGACTTCTCTGTCGAGCCCGGCGACGTCAAGGACTCCGAGGTCAAGATGGCTCACATGCTCGTCGAGACGCTCGCCGGCGACTTCGACGCCAGCGAGTTCGAGGACGACTACGCCGGCGCCGTCGAGGCGCTGGTGAAGTCGAAGATCGAGGGCGGCGAGATCAAGCGCACCGAGACCTCCACCAAGACCTCCGGCGAGGTCGTCGACCTGCTCGCCGCGCTCCAGAAGTCCGTGGCGGCGGCCAAGTCCGCCCGCGGCGAGGAGACCGACGAGCACGCGACGAAGAAGACCGCCGCCAAGAAGTCGACGGCTGCGAAGAAGGCTCCCGCGAAGAAGGCCGCTGCCAAGAAGGTGCCGGCCAAGAAGACCGCCGCGAAGAAGGCGCCCGCCAAGAAGACCGCCGCGAAGAAGCAGGCGAAGAAGGCGAGCTAGCCTCCTCGCCGCTCAGCTCGCGGCAGCCACCGGCGTACGCCCGGTGAGCTCGCGCAGCAGCGCAGACACCTCGGCGGCGACGGCGACCGCCAGCTCGCGCGGCGACTCCCCGTCGACCTCGGGCACCACGCGGTGCACGACACCGTCGGCGAGCAGGTCCGTGGCCCGCACCCGCTGGCGCTGCGCCATCTCGGCCGCGTGGGTGACGTCGCCGTGGACGATGACGCTCGCACCCTCGGGCGGCAGTGGCGAGAGCCACGCGTGCTCGGTCGCGACCACGGTCCGGGCCGGGAGGAACGCCAGCGCCCCTCCCCCGCAGCCCTGGCCGAGGATCACCGACACCGTCGGCACGGTCATGGTGGTGAGGGTGGCGATGCACCGGGCGATCTCGCCGGCGATGGCGCGCTCCTCGGCCTCCGGCGACAGCTCGGCGCCCGGGGTGTCGATGACGCTGACCAGCGGCAGCCCGAGCTCCTCGGCCAGCCGCATGCCGCGTCGCGCCTCACGCAGCGCGCCGGGGCCCATGGCGTGTCCGGGCGTCTGGCGGGAGCGGTCCTGCCCGATCACGACGCACGGCTGGCCGTCGAGTCGGGTGAGGGCCACCAGCACGGTGGAGTCGCGCTCGCCCTCGTCGGTGCCGCGCAGCTGCAGGGTGCCGGTGGCGCCGTGGGCGAGCAGGTCGCGCACGCCCGCCCGGTCCGTACGACGCGTGCGCTCGACGCTGTCCCAGGCGGCGTGGTCGCCGATCGTGCGCGGCGCCCGCGGCTCGAGCCGGCCGGGGCCGGGTCCGTCGACGAGCACGGCGAGGGCCGCGTCGACCATCGCGGGCAGGTCCTCGGCGCCCACGACGCCGTCGATGACGCCGGCCGCGGCGAGGTTCTCCGCGACCTGGACACCGGGGCGGAAGGGCCGGCCGTTGAGCGCCTCGTAGACCTTGGGCCCGAGGAAGCCGACCAGCGCGCCCGGCTCGGCCACGGTGACGTGGCCCAGCGAGCCCCACGAGGCGTAGACGCCGCCGGTGGTGGGGTGGCGCAGGTGCACGAGGTACGGCAGGCCCGCGGCGCGGTGGTCCATCAGCGCCCGGGAGATCTCGACCATCCGCACGAAGGCGGGGGTTCCCTCCTGCATGCGGGTGCCGCCCGACGCGGTGCTGGCCAGGAGCGGGAGCCCCTCGGCCGTCGCGCGGCGTACGGCTGCGGTGATCCGGTCCGCGGCAGCCCGGCCGATGGAGCCGGCGAGGAAGCCGAACTCGTTGACCACCACGGCCACCGGGCGACCGCGCACCTCACCGCGGCCGGTGACCACTGACTCGTCGGTGCCGGCCTTCTGAGCGGCGGCCTCGAGCACCGCGCGGTAGCCCGGCTCGACCCCGGAGAGGTCGATGGGTGAGTCCCAGGAGGTGAAGGTGCCCTCGTCGAGCACCAGGTCGAGCATCTCGTGGGAGGTCCAGCGCTTCACGCGCCACCCCCGCCGATCCAGGCGCGGATCTCGTCGGCGTGCTGGTCGAGCAGCGGCGGGGCGACGTGGTCGCGCCGCGTGACCTCGGCGCCCTCGGCGTCGAAGAACCGCAGCGGCGGGCCCGGCAGGGTGATCCCGCCGAGGGTGGGGTGCTCGACGTCGACGAGCAGGCCCTGGCTGGCGACCTGGTCCCACTCGTAGACCTCGTCGAGGCTGCGCACCTTGCCCGCGGGGATCCCGACCTCGGCGAGGCGGGCCAGCAGCGGCTCGGCGTCCCACTCGGCGAAGGCCTGCTCGACGAGCGCGATGACGTCCTCGCGGCGCGCGACGCGCTCGCCGTTGGTGGCCAGGCCCTCGGCGTCGGGGTCGAGGCCGAAGCCCGCGCAGAACTTCTTCCACAGCCCTTCGCTGCCCAGCGCGATCTGCACCGCGCCGTCGCGGCAGTGGAACAGGCCGTAGGGCGCGATCGAGGGGTGGTGGTTGCCCTGGGCGCGGCCGACCTCGCCGGCCACGGTCCAGCGCGTGCCCTGGAAGGCGTGCACGCCGACGACCGAGGCCAGCAGCGACGTACGCACCACCGTGCCCTTGCCGGTGCGCTCGCGCTCGTGCAGCGCGGCCATCACTCCGTAGGCGCCGTACATCCCCGACAGCAGGTCCGCGATCGGTACGCCGACGCGCTGCGGGTCGTCGGGACCGGAGCCCGTCAGCGACATCAGGCCGGCCTCGCCCTGGGCGATCTGGTCGTAGCCGGCGCGACCGCCCTCGGGGCCGTCGTGGCCGAAGCCGGTGATCGAGAGGACGACCAGGCGCGGGTTGCGGCGCATCAGCTCCTCGATCCCCAGGCCGAGGCGCTCGAGCACGCCGGTGCGGAAGTTCTCGACGAGCACGTCCGCGCGCTCGACCAGCCCGACCAGGACGTCCTTGTCGGCCTCGTCCTTGAGGTCGAGGGCGATCGACTCCTTGTTGCGGTTGGTGCACAGGAAGTAGGTGGACTGGCGCGCGTCGGGCTCGCCGACGAACGGCGGTCCCCAGCCGCGGGTGTCGTCGCCGCTGCCCGGCGCCTCCACCTTGATCACGCGGGCACCGAGGTCGCCCAGCATCTGGGTGGCGTGCGGGCCGGCGAGCGCTCGGGTGAGGTCGACGACGAGCAGGTCGGAGAGGGGGCCGTGCTGGGTCATGGGGGTCACCATCCGGGGAGAACGAGCGCTGCCCAGACGAGCAGCGGTCCGACCAGGGTCACGATCACGCCGTAGCCCAGGATCTGCTTGTAGTAGACCGGCTCGCTGATCGAGTCCGGCTTGTTGGCGAGCATGAGCGCGCCGTTGGTGCTGAAGGGGCTGACGTCGACGATGGTCGAGGACACCGCGAGGGCCGCCACGAAGAGCGCTGCGTTGATGCCGCCGTCGGCGATGAGCGGCACGGCGATCGGGATGATCACCGGCAGCAGCGCCGTCGAGGAGGCGAACGCCGAGACGACACCGCCGACGTAGCAGAGGACCAGCGCGCCGATCGCGGCCGCGCCGAGGCCCGCGGCCCAGGTGCCGACGAACTCGGGCGAGCCGGCAGTGGTCAGGATCGTGGCGTAGGTGCTGACACCCGCGACGAGGAGGACGGTGGGCCACGCGATCTGCTTGACCGCGTCCTTGTGCTCGTTGGCATTGAGCATGGCGAGGATGACCGCGGCGGTGATGGCGACGAAGCCGATGTTCTTGTCGAAGACCAGCGCGATGAGCGCGACGCCGACGAAGGCCAGCAGCGTCAGCACCTGGTCACGGCGTACGCCCTGGGCCTGGGTGCCCGTCGGCGCGGACGTGCCGTAGCCGCGGGCCGGCACGGTGGCGCCGCCGCGGTGCAGGTCGTCGTCGAGGGTGTCGGGGTCGTCGGGGTCGATGCGCATCGCCATCAGCTTGCGGCCACCGAGGGCGACGAAGAGGATCGCGGCCATGATCGTGTTCACGATCAGGCTGGCGAGGAAGACGGTGATCTCGCTGGACGGCAGCCCGGCGTCCTCCATGACGGAGTTGGTGATCACGCCGTAGATGCTGATCGGCGAGAAGCCGCCGGCCTGGGCGCCGTGCACGACGAACATGCCCATCATCAGCGGGCTGATGCCGTAGCGGCCAGCGAAGCCGAGCGCGATCGGGCCGATGATCGCGCAGGCCGCCGGGCTGACGGCACCGATGCCGGTCAGCACCGCGGTCACCGCGAACATCACCCACGGGATCAGCGCCACGCGGCCGCCGACGCCCCTGACGGCCGTCCGGACGATGAGGTCGACCGTGCCGTTGTTGCGCGCGATCGCGAAGAGGTAGGTGACTCCGATCAACGTCAGGATCAGGTCACCGCTGACGCCGGCCAGGATCTCCTTCTCCTCGAGGTCGAGGGCGTACATCCCGACGAGCCAGGCTGCGACGTAGGCCAGTGCTCCCATGTTGATCGGCAGCAGCGTGCCGATGACGAACAGCGCGACGAGCGCGATGATCGCAATCCATTCCGGACCCATAGCGAAACCTTCCGAGTAGACGGCCCGCGCGCCGGGGACCGGGGGGTGGGTGACCCTCGTCACGCGCTTGGCTCAGTGGCCTAGCCAATAGGACAATGAGCCGATCGTCAATAGGGTGGCCCCATGTCCGCGTCGTCCGAGTCGCCGTTCCCTCCCCGGCTGCTGCGCACCCGCCTCTACGAGCAGGTGGCCGGCCAGATCTCGTCGTGGATCAGCGACAACGGCCTCGCGGCCGGCGACAAGCTGCCGCCCGAGCGCGAGCTCGCGCAGCGCCTCGGCGTCAGCCGCGCCACGCTCAGCCAGGCGCTCGTGGCGCTCGAGGTGGTCGGGGTCGTGGAGGTACGCCACGGCGACGGCACCGTCGTCACCGCGCGCCACCAGACCTCGAGCCGCATCGTCGAGGCCATCCGCAACCACGCCGACCGGCTGCCCGAGATCATCGAGACCCGCGACGCGCTCGAGACCAAGATCGCCTCGCTGGCGGCCGCCCGCCGCACCGACGACGACCTCGCCCGCATCGACGACGCCCTGGCCTTCATGGCCGCCGACATCGAGGCCGGTGGGCGCGGCGTGGAGGGCGACGAGCGCTTCCACGGCGCCGTCACCGCCGCCGCGCACTCCCTCCTCCTCGCGCGGCTGATGGACGAGATCGGCGACCTGGTCAAGGAGACCCGCCTGGAGTCGCTCGGCCAGCCCGGGCGACCGCAGGACTCGCTCGCCGGGCACCGGGCCATCGCCGAGGCCATCCGCGCCGGTGACCCCGCCCGCGCGGCCGAGGCGATGCACGCGCACGTCGCCATGGTCAGCGACGTCGCCCTCCTGCGCGAGCAGCAGTGACCCTGCTCGAGGCGATCCTGGTCGTCGCGACCGGCTTCGGCGCCGGTGTGCTGTCCTCCACCGTCGGGGTCGCGTCCCTGCTCAGCTTCCCGGTCCTGGTCGCGCTCGGGCTGCCGCCGGTCGTCGCCAACGTCTCCAACACCCTCGGCCTGATCCCCGGCGGCCTGGGCGGCGTCCTGGGCTATCGCGACGAGGTCCGCGAGGCCGGCCCGATCGCCCGGGCGATCGTCCTCGTCTGCGCCCTCGGGGCCGTCGCCGGGGCCGCGCTGCTGATCGGCCTGCCGCCCGGCGTCTTCGAGGCGATCGTGCCGTGGCTGATCCTCTTCACCTGCCTGCTGGTCGGCGTACAGCCCCGGATCGCCCGGTGGCTGCGCGAGCGCCATGAGGCACGCCACGGCGAGGCGCGCGCCGAGCGCCGCCACATGTCCCCCGCCACGACGGCGTTCGCCACCGTGACCGGCGTCTACGGCGGCTACTTCGGCGCCGGGGCCGGCGTCATGATGGTCGCCGTCCTCGGGCTCGGGACCGACCTCGAGCTCCGGGTGGTGAACGGCCTCAAGACGCTGTCGCTGATGGTCGGCAACGTCGTCGCCGGCCTCATCTTCATCGTCGTGGCCGAGCCGCGCTGGGACGTCGTGGTGACGCTCGCCGCAGGCTCCCTGGTCGGCGGCTACGTCGGCGCCCGGATCGGGCGCAAGCTGCCCGACGCGGTCTTCCGCTGGGCCGTCGTGGCCGCCGGCGTGGTCGCCGCGCTGCTGCTGTTCTGACCCGCGTCAGGACAGCAGGCCGCGCACCACCCGCAGGCCCACCGACAGCCGGGCCAGCTCGGCGGTCTCCTCGCGGCAGATCTCCTCGAGGGTGGCACTGGCACGGGCGACCAGCTCCTCCTCGGAGTCCTCCCACGCGGCGACCCGGGCAGGTGCGCTGTCTTCGGCGCTCGTCGACTCCAGCACCTGCGCGGTGAGCTGCTGGTGCACGCCGTAGAGGTCGTCTCGGACCGCCGCGCGCGCCATGGTCTGCCACCGGTCGTCGCGCGGCAGCGCGAAGATGCGCTCGACCAGCGCGGGCAGGCCCAGCCGCTCGCCGAGGGCGAAGTGGACGCGGGCCACCTCCACCGGGTCGAGGCCGAGCCGGTCGGCCGTCTCCACGATCCCGAGCAGGGCGTACGCCGACGCCAGCACCGCGACGCGCGAGGCGAGGTCGGCGGGCACGCCATGGTCGGTGAGCCGCTTCTCGCGGGCGCGGTAGTCGTCGAGCTCCCGGCCGCTCATGATGCCGGGCAGCTCGGCCATCACCGTCTGCACCGGGCCGCGGAAGAACTCCACGGTCGCGCTCGAGTCCAGCGGGGGTCGGCGGTTGGTGACCAGCCAGCGCGAGGCACGCTCGACGAGGGTGCGCATCTCGATGCGCATCCGGGTCTGGCGCTCGGCAGGCACCTGGTTGTCGAGGGCGGCGATCTCCTGGCGCAGCGGCAGCGACCCGAAGATCTCGCGGGCGACGAAGTTGGCCCGCGTCAGCTCGGCCGGGCCGGCACCGGTCTCGCCCTGCAGGCGCGGCCAGAAGGTCATCCCGGCGCCGTTGACGAGGTCGTTGACGACCTGGGTCACGATGATCTCGCGGCGCAGCGGGTGGTCCTCGATCGCCTGCTGGAGGTCCGGCACCATCTGCTTCGGGAAGTAGGCCAGCAGGTCCTCACGCAGGTAGGGGTCGTCCGGCAGGTCCGAGCCGATCAGCTCGTCGGCCAGCACGATCTTGGTCCAGGCCATCAGCACCGAGAGCTCGGGCGCCGACAGCGCCTGCTTGCGGTCGAGGCGGCGCTTGACCTGGCGCGTGCTGGGCAGGCCCTCGAGGTCGCGGTTGAGCACGCCGCGCTTCTCCAGCGCACGCATCCAGTCCTCGTGGACGTGGAGCAGCGAGGGCGCGTGCGCCTCGGCGTTGGCGAGCGCGAGGTTCTGCTCGTAGTTGTCCCGCAGCACCAGCGAGCCAACCTCGTCGGTCATCTCGGCGAGCAGCACGTTGCGCGCCGACTCGTCCATCGCACCCGATCGCACCACGCGGTCGAGCAGGATCTTGATGTTGACCTCGTGGTCGGAGGTGTCCACACCGGCGGAGTTGTCGATGAAGTCGGTGTTCATCCGACCGCCCTTGCCGCCGGCGCCGTAGCGGGCGTAGTCCACCCGGCCGAGCTGGGTGAAGCCGAGGTTGCCGCCCTCGCCGATGCAGCGGGCGCGCAGGTCCTCGCCGTTGACGCGGATCGCGTCGTTGGCCTTGTCGCCGGCGTCGGCGTCGGTCTCCTCCGACGACTTCACGTAGGTGCCGATGCCGCCGTTCCACAGCAGGTCGACCGGTGCGAGCAGGATCGCCTTCATCAGCTCGGCCGGCGTGAGCGCGGTGACGCCGGAGCCGAGGCCGAGCACCTCTCGCACCTGCGCGGAGACCGGGATCGACTTCGCCGAGCGCGGCCACACCCCGCCGCCCTCGGAGATGAGCGAGGTGTCGTAGTCCTTCCAGCTCGAGCGCGGGAGGTCGAAGAGCCGGCGCCGCTCGGCGTACGACGACGCGGCGTCGGGCGCCGGGTCGATGAAGATGTCGCGGTGGTCGAACGCCGCGACCAGCCGGGTGTGCTCGGAGCAGAGCATGCCGTTGCCGAAGACGTCGCCGGACATGTCGCCGATGCCGACCGCGGTGAAGTCCTCGCGCTGGCAGTCGATGCCCATCTCGCGGAAGTGGCGCTGCACCGAGACCCACGCACCGCGGGCGGTGATGCCCATCGCCTTGTGGTCGTAGCCGACGGAGCCGCCGGAGGCGAAGGCGTCGCCGAGCCAGAAGCCGTAGTCCTTGGCCACGCCGTTGGCGATGTCGGAGAAGGTCGCGGTGCCCTTGTCGGCGGCCACCACGAGGTAGGAGTCGTCGCCGTCGTGGCGCACCACCCCGGCCGGCGGCACGGTCTCGCCGTCGACGAGGTTGTCGGTGATGTCGAGCAGGCCGGAGATGAAGGTCTTGTAGCAGGCCACGCCCTCGGCCAGCCACGCGTCGCGGTCGGAGGGGTCGGGCAGCTGCTTGCAGAAGAACGCGCCCTTCGCACCGACCGGCACGATCACGGTGTTCTTCACCATCTGCGCCTTGACCAGTCCCAGCACCTCGGTGCGGAAGTCGTCGCGTCGGTCCGACCAGCGCAGGCCACCGCGCGCGACCGAGCCGAAGCGCAGGTGCGAGCCCTCCACGCGCGGGCTGTAGACGAAGATCTCGTAGCGCGGGCGCGGCTCGGGCAGGTCGGGGATCGCCGACGGCTCGAGCTTGAAGGAGATGTAGTTGTGCACCTGCCCCTCGGCGGTGCGCTGGAAGAAGTTCGTGCGGAGCGTGGCGCGCACGAGCGTGCGGTAGGAGCGCAGGATGCGGTCATGGTCGAGGCTCACGACGTCGTCGAGCGCCTTGGCCAGTCGCTCCTCGATCGCCTCGACCTTGGCGGTGCGGGCCTCGGCGTCGGCCTCGAGCGCGCGGTCGCCGCGACCGGGGTCGAAGCGCGCCTCGAAGAGCTCGACGAGCAGCCGCGTGATGTCGACGTTGTTGCGCAGCGCCTCCTCGATGTAGTCGAGGGCGAAGGGCGAGTTGCCCTGCTTGAGGTACTTCGCGTAGGCCCGGAGCACCGTGGCCTGGCGCCACGTCAGCCCGGCGGCGAGGACGAGCTGGTTGAAGCCGTCGATCTCGTTGTAGCCGTCCCACACTGCCCGCAGCGCCTCGGCAAAGAGGGTGCGCTCGTGCGGCGGGAGCGTACGCCCGTGGCGCAGGCCGAACTCGTAGATGTAGGTGGGCCGCCCCAGGCCCGCGAGCTCGTAGGGGCGCTCGTCGACGACCTCGACGCCCATCGAGGTGAGCATCGGGAGCATCGTGCTCAGCGAGAGCGGCTCGCCGACGCGGAAGACCTTGAGGCGCGACTCCCCGCGGCGGTAGAGGCCGGACTGCTGGTCCTGGTCGAAGAGCGCGAGGTCGATGCCCACCGGGCCCTCGATCGCCTCGATGCGGCCGACGTCGGCAGACCCGCGCTGGGGCTGGTAGTCCTCCTTGTAGGCCTCGGGGAACGCGTCGGCCCAGGCCCGGGCCAGCCGCGACCCGCGGTCCTCGCCGTACTCGCCCACCACGGCGGACATGAAGTCGTCGCGCCACGAGCGCGACGCCTCGGTCAGGCGGCGCTCGAGGTCGGGGACGTTGATCTCGGGGATGTGGTCGCCCTTGGGCGGGTGGACGACGAAGTGCACGCGCGCGGTGGTGGACTCGTTGACGCGGGCGGTGAACTCGACGTGCTCGCCGCCGAGGTCCTCGCGCAGGATGTCGGAGAAGCGCTCGCGCACGGCGGTGCTGTAGCGGTCGCGCGGCAGGTAGACCAGGACGGAGACGTAGCGGCCGTAGGTGTCGCGGCGCACGAAGGCCCGCAGCTGACGACGCTCGCGGGCGAACATCACGTCCTGCGCGATCGGGGCGAGCTCGTCGGGCGAGGTGTGGAACAGCTCGTCGCGGGGGTAGTTCTCCAGGGTGTCCATCAGCGCCTTGCCGGCGTGGCTGCGCGGGTCGAAGCCGGCGTGGCGCATGACCTCGGTGACCTTCGAGCGCAGCACCGGGATCCGGGTGACGGACTCGGTGTAGGCCGCGCTCGAGAACAGGCCGAGGAAGCGGCGCTCGCCGACGACCTCGCCGTCCGCCCCGAACGTCTTGACGCCGACGTAGTCGAGGTACGCCGGGCGGTGCACGGTCGCGCGGGAGTTGGCCTTGGCCAGCACCAGCAGCGTCTTCTCGCGGGCCTTGGCCTTCGCCAGCGGCGGCAGCTTGGCGAACGAGCTCGACAGGTCCTGGTCGCTGCGCAGGATGCCGAGCCCCGAGCCGGGCACGGCACGCAGCCCGCACTCGTCGGGCGCCCCCTCCTCGGCCTCGAGCTGGTACTCGCGGTAGCCGAGGAACGTGAAGTGGTCGTCGGCCAGCCAGGTGAGGAAGTCGCGGCCCTCGCGCAGCTCGGCGTCCGCCAACGGCGGCGGGTCCTGGTCGAGCTGGTCGACCACCGCCAGCACCTGGGCGTGCATCTTCGCCCAGTCCTCCACCGACTCGCGTACGTCGCGCAGCACCCGCTGCACGCCCTCGGTGATCTCGGCAGCCTCGTCGTCGTCGGTGCGGTCGATCTCCACGTGCATCCAGGACTCGGCACCGGACTCGGCGGTGCCGGCACGCGGCTCGACGACGTGGACGGCCACCTCCTGGAGCTCGCCGGTGATGTCGCGCTCGACGGTGAACTGCGGGTGGATCACCGCGTGCACGTTGTGGCCCTGGCGGTTGAGCTCCATGGTCACCGAGTCGACGAGGAACGGCATGTCGTCGGTGACGACCTCGACGACCGAGCGGCCCGAGGCCGACCAGCCGGACTCGGCGCTCGTGGGCGTGACGACGCGGACCGCGGCCGTGCCCTGCGGCCGGGAGGCGGCCAGCTCACGGTGCGAGGCGACAGCACCGAGCAGGTCCTCCGGCGAGCGCTCGGCGACCTCCTCCGGTGCGACGTGCCGGTAGTAGGCGCGGAGCAGGTCACCCCATGCGGGGCGAGCCCGGGTCGCGGCGTCGAGCTGCTGGTCCTTGGTCTCCTCGGGCGTGGCCACGCACCGACCATAGGACCCGCCGTGTGACGCTCACAACAGGGGGGTGGAGGCTGTTGCTGGGCCATGATGGGTGCCATGAAGAAGCTCTCCAAGAAGCTCACCTACGACGCCTCCGCCGACGCCGTGGCCGCCATGCTCGACGACCCCGCGTTCCGCGAGGCGGTGCTCGAGCGCCAGCGCGTCAAGCGCGGCTCGGTCGCCATCGACGGCGACGTGGCACGGATCGAGCAGGTGCGCTCCGCCGACGACATCCCCTCCTTCGCCAAGAAGTTCGTCGGCGACGAGATCGTGATCGTGCAGACCGAGACCTGGACCTCCGCTCACGGTGCCGACGTGGAGCTGGCCATCCCCGGCAAGCCGGGCGAGGCGGTCGGCACGCTGGTGCTGGTCGAGTCCGGCGACACGACCACGGAGACCGTCGAGCTCGACGTCAGCGTGAAGATCCCCCTGGTCGGCGGCAAGATCGAGGCGATGATCGCCGACATGATCGGCCACGCCCTCGACGTCGAGCACCAGGTCGGCGTGGAGTGGCTCAGCCGCTGACGTCGGGCCGGGCCTCGTCGCTCGCCAGGGCCTGACGCTCCTCCTCGGCCGCGTCCTCGCGCCGGCGCGCGCGGACGACGAGCCCGAGCACGACGAACGGCCCGAAGGCGAGCAGCAGCGTGAGCACCTGCTCGAACGGGTGCAGGGCACCCATGTGCCACAGCGGGCGGAGGACGGGGTCGATCATGACCCCATCCTCCCCCACCCCGTCGTGGCGGGCGACCTCAGCCCTGGTGCGGGTAGAGGTGCTCCTTCGGCGGCACGAACGTCTCCTTGATCGAGCGCGGCGAGGTCCAGCGCAGCAGGTTGACCGCGGCGCCGGCCTTGTCGTTGGTGCCCGACGCCCGGCCTCCGCCGAACGGCTGCTGGCCCACGACCGCACCGGTCGGCTTGTCGTTGATGTAGAAGTTGCCTGCGGCGAAGCGCAGCGTCTTGCGCGCCCACGCGATGGCTGCGCGGTCCTGGGCGATGATCGCCCCGGTGAGGGCGTACGGCGCGAACGACTCCATCTGCGCCACGACCTGCTCGAAGCGGTCATCGTCGTAGACGTGGACGGCGAGGATCGGCCCGAAGTACTCCTCGGAGAACATCTGGTCCGTCGGGTCGGTGGACTCCACGATCGTGGGACGCACGAAGTAGCCGACCGAGTCGTCGACCTGGCCGCCGGCCAGCACCGTGAGGTGCTTGTTGCGCTTCGCCCGGGCGATGGCCGCCTTGTGCTTGGCGAAGGCCCGGTCGTCGATGACCGCGCCCATGAAGTTGCTGAAGTCGGTCACGTCGCCCATCGCGAGCGCCTCGGTGTCGGCGATCAGCTGGTCCTTGATCTTCACCCAGACCGACTTCGGGACGTAGGCCCTCGAGGCGGCCGAGCACTTCTGGCCCTGGAACTCGAACGCACCGCGCATCATTGCCACCCGCAGCACGTCGGGGTCGGCCGAGGGGTGGGCGACGATGAAGTCCTTGCCGCCGGTCTCGCCGACGATCCGCGGGTAGGCGCGGTAGCCCTCGATGTTCTCCCCGATCGTGCGCCACAGGTGCTGGAACGTCGGCGTCGAGCCGGTGAAGTGGATCCCGGCCAGGTCGCGGTGCGGCATGACCACCTTCGACACGTCGAGGCCGTCGCCGGGCAGCATGTTGATGACGCCGGGCGGCATACCGGCCTCCTCGAGCAGCTCCATCGTCAGCGAGGCAGCGAGCTGCTGGGTCGGCGACGGCTTCCAGATCACCGTGTTGCCCATCAGCGCCGGAGCGGTGGGCAGGTTGCCGGCGATCGCGGTGAAGTTGAACGGCGTGATCGCGTAGACGAAGCCCTCGAGCGGGCGGTGGTCGGTGCGGTTCCAGATGCCGGGGCTGTTGGCGATCGGCTGGTCGGTGAGGATCTGCTTGGCGTAGTGGACGTTGAAGCGCCAGAAGTCGATCAGCTCGCACGCCGCGTCGATCTCGGCCTGGAAGGCCGTCTTGGACTGGCCGAGCATGGTCGCGGCGTTGAGCCGCTGGCGCCACGGCCCGGCGAGCAGGTCGGCGGCCTTGAGGATGATCGCGCACTTCTCGTCGAACGGCATCGCCTGCCACGCCGGCGCGGCGTCGGCCGCGGCCTTGACCGCCGCCTCGGCGTCGGAGGTCGTGGAGTTCTTCAGCGTGCCGAGCACGTGGGCGTGGTCGTGGGGCTGCACGACCTTGATCTCCGCGCCGCCACCGTCGCGGTGCTCACCGCCGATGACGGCGGGGAAGCTGCGCTCCTCGCCCTCGAGCCGGGCCAGCTCCGCGACCAGGTCCTCGCGCTCCGGGCTGCCGGGGGCGTAGGTGAGGTTGGGCTCGTTGGTGGGGGCCGGCGGAAAGGTGATCGCGTCCATGCCGCTGATCGTGTCAGAGACTGACCGGTGCCTCAAAGTGCCTGCGTCAGCGACCGGTGAGGAGGTCGCCGACCTCCTGGGTGGCCCACCAGGCGAGGTCGTCGTCGGGGTGCGCGTCGTCGCGGTCGTCGACGTGCACGGCCACCACCTCACGCCACGTCGCGGGCGCGTCGGTGGTGGCGGTCTCGACGACCACCACCACCCGGCGACGCTGCCCGGCGGGCAGTCCCGCCACCAGCTCCGCAGAGGCGTCGGCGGCGGTCATCAGGGCGGCGTACTCGGTCTCCTCGCCGTCGTCCTCGGCCAGGACGGGATCGGTCAGGGACGGACCCTCGCGCTCCCAGTCCTCGGCGAGGCGGGGCAGGGTGCTGGGCACGTAGCGGCGGGTCACTTCTTGCGTCCTCGGGGTGCGCGCGGGCGCGAGTCCGAGGCGGAGTCCTTGAGCTCCTCCAGCGACTCGAGCACGCACTGGCCGAGCGTGTCCGCGTCGGCGACGGCGTCGCGGTCGGCGGTGATGCCGTAGAACACCCCGCCGTCGTAGGACGTCACGCCGATGGCCAGCGGGTGGTCGGGCAGCAGCGGGTGGACGGGGTAGGACTCCAGCATCCGCGCGCCGTCGGCGTAGAGCGGGAACTGCGGGCCCGGCACGTTGGTGATCGACATGTGGAAGCCGTGGCGCAGCTCGGCGGCGGCCAGGCGCGAGCCGAGCGCGTGGAAGGTCGTCGGGGCGAAGCCCGCGATGCCCGACAGCCTCCGGGCCGACACGTTGCGGCCGTTGTCGCGGTGGGCCTTGAGGTCGTAGCTCACCTGGTGCAGGCGGACGACCGGGCTCGGCTCGCTGACCGGCAGGTTGACGAGGTGGCCGGTGATCTGGGTGCCGAGCGAGGTGGCCTCGAGCTCGTCGTCGATGACCGACATCGGCACGATCGCCTTGATGGTCCGCAGTCCCGCCATCGACTCCGCGCGCGCCATCAGCCAGCCGCGCAGGCCGCCGGCGATCGTGGCGAGGATGACGTCGTTGACGGTGCCGCCGTGCACCTCACGGATCGCGCGGTAGTCGGCCAGCTCGGTGCGTACGGCGACGAAGCGGCGCTGCTGGGAGAGCTTGCGGTGCACCGGCGTGGAGTGCACCGGACCGCGGCCGGCGAGCGCGCTGGCGACCTCCGCGACACGGGCACCCGAGGCCGAGGCCTGACGGCCCATCGCCTCGGCGTTGGCCCGGGTCGTCGACCAAAGAGTGCGAGGGCTCTCGAGGCTGTCGGTGACCGCGTTGAGGGCAGCCGCCACCGGACCGGCCGTACGCCGGGGGCGCCAGTCGTCGTCGTGCCCGAGGGTCGAACGGTCGGGCGAGGTGTCGAGCAGCACCTGCCCGATGTCGACGGTCTCACGACCGTCGACGAGGATCTGGTGGCTCTTGGTGAGCAGCGCGATGTGCCCGTGGGCCAGGCCCTCGACGAAGTAGCACTCCCACAGCGGACGGCTGCGGTCGAGCGGGCGCGAGGCGATGCGGGCGACGAGCTCGCGGAGCTGGTCCATCGTGCCCGGGCGCGGCAGCGCGGAGCGGCGTACGTGGTAGCCGAGGTCGAAGTTCTCGTCGTCCACCCAGGCCGGGTTGGCCAGCCGTCCCGGCACCACCTGCAGCCGCTGGCGGTAGCGCGGCACGAACGCGATGCGGTCGGCGATCAGCTCGACCAGCCGGTCGTGGTCGAAGCCGGAGTCGCCCGGGTCGAAGATCTCGACGGTGGCGTTGTGCATGGGCGTCGTCGGGGACTCGGCGGCCAGGATCGCCAGGTCCCGCGGCCGGAGCCGTTCACTCATGCACGTGCTCGCTGCGCTCGCTCATGGGGTGCGCCCCTTCCTGAGGCCGAGTCGTCGATGGCTTGTCCCGCATGGGATTCTGGCAGAGGCGCTGGCACGGCGTGAGCCGTGGCCACCGTCACTCGTGGAACAGCCGTTAGGAGAAACCTGTGTCCGGTCGCGGTCTCGCGCGCCTCGCCCCCCTCGTCCTCGTCCTCGCCGGGAGCCTCAGCGCCTGCGGCGACGACGCCGACCCCTCGACGGGTAGCCCGAGGGCGAGCGAGTCTCCGACCTCCTCCCCGAGCTCCTCGACCCCCGGGGACGAATCCGGCAGCGACGACGCCGGCGGCGACACCGTGAGCGTCGAGGTGACCCGCGAGGGCGACACCTTCACGCCGAACGGCGAACGCGTCGAGATGGCCGTCGGCCAGACGCTCGTGCTGCAGGTCACCGCTGACGAGGCCGGTGAGCTCCACGTGCACAGCACCCCCGAGCAGGACCTCGCCTACGAGGCCGGCACCTCCGAGCACGAGATCACCATCGACCGTCCCGGCGTGGTCGAGGTCGAGAGCCACGACCCCGACTCGATCGTGCTCCAGCTCGAAGTCCGTTGAGCCCGGGCGCCGGCGGCGCGATCTCGGCCCACGGGCTGGGCGGCGCCAAGGACCTCCCGATCCCCTCCGAGCTGGCCATCGCCGGCGCGGTCGCGGCGCTGGTGATCTCCTTCACCGTCCTGGCCGTCGCGTGGCGTGAGCCGCGCTACGACGCCGCGACCAGCGGCCGGCCCGCACCTGCCTGGCTCGACCGGCTGGTGTCCTCGCGGGCTCTCGCCGTGTCGGCTCGCGTGCTGGGCCTGGCGTTCTTCCTCTACGTCGGGGCCGCGGCGGTCTTCGGCAAGGACAGCCTCATCAATCCCTTCCTCGGCACGTTCTACGTGCTGCTGTGGGTCGGACTGGTGCCCGCGTCCCTGCTGTTCGGGAAGTTCTTCAAGGCCGTGAGCCCGGCGCGCACGATCGCCATGCTCTTCGCCAGGATCTCCGGCGTGCCCGAGGGGCAGGGCCTGTACGCCTACCCCGCGCGCCTGGGCTACTGGCCGGCGGCGGCGGGGCTCTTCGCCTTCGTCTGGCTCGAGCTGGTCTACCCCGGCTCCACCGACGTCGGCCCGGTGCGGCTGTGGGTCGCGGCCTACCTCGGCATCATGCTGATCGGCTCGGCCGTGTGGGGCACGACCTTCCTCGCCCGTGCGGACCCGTTCGAGGTCTACTCCTCGCTCGTGGCGAAGCTGTCGGTCTGGGGGCGCCGCGATGGTGTGCTCGTGATCCGCAGCCCGCTCGCCAACCTCGACACCCTCGTGGCACGCCCCGGTCTGGTCGCCGTCGTCGGCGTCCTCTTCGGCAGCACGGCCTTCGACTCCTTCCGCGAGTCCACTCCGTGGCTCAAGCTCGTGCAGTCGATGTCGGCGTCACGGGTGCTGCCCGACACCCTGGCGCTGGTGTGCTTCTCCGTCGGCGTCGCGCTCGTGCTCACGCTGGCCACGATGGCCACCGGCGTCACCAGCGAAACCCCGCGCCGGGCGCTGCCCGACCTCTTCGCCCACTCGGTCGTGCCGATCATCGTGGGCTACATCGTCGCCCACTACCTGACGTACTTCTTCGAGTACGGCCAGCAGACCCTGATCCAGCTGAGCGACCCGTTCAGCCGCGGCGACGACTACCTCGGCACCGCCGACCTGCAGATCAACTACTGGCTCTCGATGCACCCGACGTTCCTCGCCGTGACCAAGGTCGTCGCGGTCGCGCTCGGGCACGTCGTCGGTGTCGTCGCGGCGCACGACCGCGCCATCAAGCTGCTCCCCCGGCGCCACCAGCTGACCGGTCAGCTCCCGCTGCTCGTGGCGATGGTCGGGTTCACCGTGGGCGGGCTCTACCTGTTGTTCGCGGCCTGACGCGCAGGCGGGGCGACAGGGCCGTAGGGCCAGCCGGCCGGCAGGTCCGTCACGGTCATGACGAACTCGCAGGTGCCGTAGGGGTCGACGATGTCCAGCGGGTCGCGCCATCCGACGAAGACGACCCGGTCGGACTGCCCCTGCTCCTGGCCGCCGTCGTCGCAGCGGATCTTGTCGACCGAGCCGTCGGGCAGGACGTAGATCGTGTCGTTGCCCTGCTCGGTGAAGACCTTGTCGGCGCCCGGACCGAGGAAGACCACGTCGTCTCCCTCGTCGCCCTTGATCAGCCAGTCGTGGCCGTCGCCGTCGACGAGCACGTCGTTGCCGGCACCACCCTGGATGGCCCCGTCGTCACCCGCGCCGCCGTCGATCCAGTCGTTGCCGGCGCCACCGATCATCTTGTCCGAGCCCTCGCCGCCGATGAGGCGGTCGTCCCCGTCGTTGCCACCGAGGAGGTCGTTGCCGGCCTCGCCGTAGACGACGTCGTTGCCGGTGTTGGAGGCCAGGATGTCGTCGCCCTCGCCGCCGTACATCACGTCGTCGCCCTGGCCGCCGTCGACCTTGTCGTTGCCGAGGCCGCCCGCGACCCAGTCGTCGCCCGGCTGGAGCGTGATCCAGTCGTTGCCGCCGTCGCCGTAGACGACGTCGTGGCCCTTGCCGGCGTAGATGGTGTCGTCACCGCCATAGCCGCGCACCCGGTCGCGGCCGCCGAGGGACATGATCCGGTCCGCCTTGGCCCGGCCCACGATGACGTCGTCGGTAGTGGTCCCGCGCGCCACGGGCGCTGCGAGGGCTGGCGTGGCGGTCAGGGCGAGCGCCGTCAAGGCGAGGACGCCGGCGCGCGGGGTAGAAATCACGTGGGTTCTCCTTGGAATCAGAACCCAATCTAAGTTGAATCTTGAGGTTTAGCACCATTTTCACCGGGTTCATCTCCGGCGTGCCCGCGCGCTCCTCCTCCCCCGGCCCTGCTCGGGCACGACGGATGCCGGGAACACCGCGTCGGTGAGCGTGGCAAGCGCCTGGCCCAGCACCGAGTCCCCGACCTCCCGCACCGGCAGCCCCGCCACCAGCGCACGGTCCAGACCAGGTCGGTCCTCGGGCAGGAAGTGCAGTCCCGCCGCCCGTGTGAAGCCCTCGACCATGCCGGCGATCTCCTTCTCCGACCACCCGATCGAGGGACGCATCCGGTTCACGACGACCCGCACCGGGGCGGCGTACGCCTGCGCGCGCAGGTCGACCAGCCCGCGGGCCAGCCGCGCCAGGCCCACCGGGTCGGCCGCGCCCACCACCACGATCTCGTCGGCCTGCTCGAGGGCGGTCAGTGTCAGGGCGTTGCGGCTCGGACGGCCGCCGAAGTCGGACGCCGTGTCGTCCTCGAGGCAGAAGCCCGTGTCGACGACGACCTGGCCGAGGTCGCGCGAGCGCTCGAGGAGCTGCTCGACCTGCGCGTCCCGGACCTCACGCCACCGGTCCGCCCGCGGGAGGCCGGTCACCACCGCCAGGTGGTCACCCACGCCACGGCACACCGAGGTGAAGCGCTCGTCGAGGTGGCCGGCTGCGGCCAGTCGCGCCGCCGACAGCAGGCCCGAGACCTCGTCGAGGATCCCGAGCTGCTGGGCCACCGCACCGCCGTAGGGGTCGAGGTCCGCCAGGACCACGTCCGTCCCACGGCCGGCGAGCTCACAGGCGAGGTGGGTGGCCACGGTCGTCCGTCCGGGGGCGCCGGCGGGGCCCCACACGGCCACCACGCGGCCCGCCTCCGTCGCGGAGGCCACCGGGGCGAGGTCGGGCACCGCCCGGCCGGGGGACGGGTCGGCGGGACGCACCCTGGTGTCGGCCGCGTCCTCGACCGTCACCACGACGTCGGGGAGCGTCGCGAGCTCCCCGGAGCCCACCACCGCGGTGATGCCCAGCCGCTGGACGCGCTCGCGCACGTCGACGTCGGACGACGCGGAGGTGGTCACGGCGACCGGCCGGACGGCGTGGCGCCGCAGGTGCGACACCGATGCCGGGTCCAGCCCGGGGGCGTCGAGGGAGACCACCGCGACGTCGGCCTGCCCGCTGGACACAGCCGCGAGCAGGTCGTCCACGTCGACGCAGCGCTTGAGCACGACCACACCCGGGCGTGCCTCGAGGTCGGCCAGGGCGGGTGACTCCCAGGCCTCGCCCGCAGCCATGACGAGCACGCAGATCACGACCTCACCCCCGGCCGACGACCCGGACGCGGTCGTCCCCACTCGCCGCGAGGACGAGCCCGAGGGACTCCTCGTCGTCGACGGGGACCGAGAGCACCAGCTGCCGGCTGGTCGCGGACGCGAAGGAGTCGGCGACGACGGGAGCGTCGAGCACGACGACATCCTCGAGCACCGGCTCTGCACCCGCACCGCGTCGTCCGGCGCCGGCGCCGAGGGTGCCCTCGCCGATCACCCAGACGTCGACCCGTGAGCCGCGGACCACGTCGGGCGGCACGTGCTCGGCGGCCACGGCGATCGACACCGCCACCGCGTCCTCGTCGGCGGCCTGCCCCAGCGCGGACGCCGGCACCAGCTCGCCGGCCGCCAGCGGGCGGGTCAGCGTCAGGGCGGCCGGGAGCTCCTCACCGACGGCGAGGTAGCGCTCACGGTCCAGGTCGTCGCCGAAGCGCACCCGCGTCGCCTCGAGGTCGTCGGCGCCCACCGTCTGACCGGCGACGAGGTCGGTGGAGGCCGACCAGACCTGGGTCATGTCGTCGGCGCCGGCGAGGATCCGGGCTCCGGCAACGACCGAGCCGGTGACGAGGGCGACGCCGATCCACAACCGCGGGTCGCGCCAGCCCGGACGGGTGGCACGCGTCGCCGGCGGCACGTCGAGGCCGCCGGAGGTGCGGGAGGGATGGCGCGAGGAGTTCCGAGACAGGATCCGAGACACGGGGCCATCATTGCCATGCCGCGCCGAGTTCACACCTGTCTCTCCACAGGCACCGGGAGGTCGGCCACGGGCGCGACCGCCTCGGTGGCACCATGACCCCATGGCCGACGACCCCCGCTTCCTGACGCTCGCCGACGTCGCCGAGGTGCTCAACACCTCGAGCGCGCAGGTCTACGCGCTCGTGCGTCGCGGCGACCTGCCGGCGATCAAGATCGGCGGACGCGGCCAGTGGCGAGTGGAGCGGGTGCAGCTCGAGGACTTCATCCAGCGCATGTACGCCGAGACGCGCACCTTCGTCGACCAGCACCCCTTCGTCGAGGCGGACGCCGGGGCGGACCCGGCCAGGGAGTGACTAGCCGACCTTGCCGTCGAGCTCGACCTGCACGACCCGCTCCTCGCCACCGCGCACGACCGACATCTCGACGGTCTCGCCGGGCAGGTGCGTCCGGATCGCCACGATGAGGGCGATGCCGTCGTTGACCGGCTGGTCGTCGACCGAGGTGATGACGTCGTCCTGCTGGAGGCCGGCGCGCTCGGCCGGGGTGTCGGGCATGACCTCGGTGATCGTCGCGCCCTCCGCGTCGGGCTCGCCACCGGTGCGGACCTGTGCCCCGATGACGGGGTACTCCGCCCTGCCGGTGCGCAGGATCTGGTCCACCGTCGTGCGGACCTGCTCGATCGGGATGGCGAAGCCCACGCCGATGTTGCCGGACTCCCCGGACGCACCGCCGGTGGTCGCGATGGCGGAATTGACCCCCACCACCTCGCCGGCGAGGTTCACCAGCGGACCGCCGGAGTTGCCCGGGTTGATCGCGGCGTCGGTCTGGACGGCGTTGATGTACGACGACTCGTCGTCGGACTCCCCCGACGTGGTGACCGGTCGGTTGAGGGCGCTGACGATGCCGGAGGTGACGGTCTGGCTCAGGCCGAGCGGGGCACCGAAGGCGACGACGGACTCACCGACACGCAGCACCTGGGACGCCCCGAGCGCCGCCGGCTCGAGCGACCCGGCGTCCTCGACGGTCAGCACGGCGAGGTCGTAGACCGCGCTGCGGCCCAGGACGGTCGCCTCGCGGCGCTGACCCGCCTGGTCGATGACGATGATCGACCCGTCGTCCGCGGCGGCCGACGCGACGACGTGGTTGTTGGTCACCACGTGGCCGTCGCGGTCGAGCACGAACCCGGAGCCGGTGGCGCCGGCGGCCTGGCCGTCGAGCTCGGCGAGGATCTGCACCGTGCTCGGCAGCAGCGCCTGGGCGACGGCCGAGACCGAGCCGTTGTCGGCCTCGAGCGGCGCGGCAGCCTGCGTGCGCACTCCCCCGAGCCCGTTGTCGTTGGTGCCGCGCTGCGAGGCCAGCTCGTCCTGGAGCGCACCGCCGGCGAGGCCGCCGAGGATGCCCACGACGAGGGCGAGGCACGCGACGGCCGGCCAGACCCACAGCGGGAGCCGACGCGTGGACGCGGGCCGGGCGTACGGCGACCGGGCGTAGGGCGACGGGCCGTAGGGCGGCTGGCCGTAGGGGGCCTGGCCCGGAGCGGGCTGACCGTACGGGCTGGGGCCGGGGCCGAACCACGGGCCGGGACCGGGGCCCTGCCGCATCGGCACGGTCGGCGCCGCCGGCCCGTCCGGACGCTGATCGACAGCGTCCCCGATGGTGGCGGGCGCCCGGTCGGAGGTCTCGTCGGCGGACGGCGGCGGTCCGGCGAGCATGCCCTCGTCACGGCCGTAGGGCAGGCCGTCCGGCTGGACCGTCGGCTCGACCTCGGGCGTCGGCTCGGCGTCAGGCGCCGGCCCGGACCCGGACGCCGGCTCGGACTCGGACGCCGGCTCGGGCTCCTCGGTCCGTGATGCGGGGTCGCGCCACCCCGCCAGGGGCTGCGTCGGCTCCGTGCCGTCGAGGGTCGGGCCGTCGGAGGGGTCGTCGTACGCCTGGTCGTCCGGCTCGCGCTCGTCGCTCACGGAGCAATCTTCTCCCGGATCGCCACGAGGCGCTCGGCCAGGGGCGTCCGGGAGGGTGACACGGGCCCACGGGCGGACCGGTCGTCGACGTTGACCGCGGGGGTCGCCGGGACGGTCGGACGGCTGAGGTCGGTGGTGGGCGGGCGCGGCTCCACCCGGGGCGCACCGGCGGCCCCCAGAACGAGGACGCCGACGACGCAGGCGCTGGCCGCTCCCCCACCGATGGCCACCAGGCCGCGGCGCGGCCGGTGGCCGGCGACCGGGAAGGAAGCCGGCTTCAGCGGCGAGCCCGAGGCTGCAGCGCAGCGGCCGAGGAGCGAGGTCTTGAAGTCGTGGGAGGCCGACGAGTCACCCATCGAGAGCTGGGCGAGCTGGGTCTTGACCCAGCCCTCCTGCTCGACGAGGTCACGGCACGTGTGGCAACCGTGGACGTGGCTCCAGCAGCGCTCCTCCTCCTCCGGTGCGAGGCGGCCGTCGAGGAGGGCGCTGACGCGCGATCCGAGGTGGCTCATGCTCACACCGTCCCACGCGGCTGGTGAGGACCGGAGTAGCGCTGGCGTCCCTCGGTGGGCTCGCGGTGGGCGAGGGCCGTGCGCAGCATCGTGCGGCCGCGGTGGATGCGTGAGCGGACGGTGCCGAGCTTGGCGCCCATGATCTCGGCGATCTCCTCGTAGCTCAGGCCCTCCACGTCGCACAGCACGACGGCGGCGCGGAAGTCCGGGGGCAGCGTGGCGAGCGCGGTCTCGATGTCGTCGTCGAAGGTCCGGTCGGCGAAGGCCAGCTCGGGAGCCGGGGCCGCGCTGGTGAGCCGGGCGGCGCGCTCGTCGGAGAGCGGGTCGAAGCGGATCCGCTGCTTGCGCCGCGCCCCGTCGAGGAAGAGGTTGGTGGTGATGCGGTGCAGCCAGCCCTCGAAGGTGCCGGGGGTGTAGGTGTCGAGCGACCGGAAGACCCGCACGAAGACCTCCTGCGTGAGGTCCTCGGCGTCGGGCCGGTTGCCGGTCAGGCGGTAGGCCAGGCGGAAGACGCGGTCGGAGTGCTGCTCGACGACCTCGTCCCAGGTCGGGACCTGACTCGTGGTGGTGCCGACCTGCTCGCCCACGGGCGCTCCCTGGCTCGACTTCCTCGACCGCAGCTGCAACGGTTCGCTGTCCTTCCTGACGCTAGGCGTCACGCCTGAGAGTTCCCTGTGAACCTCATGCGGTCCACCCAAGAACTTCGGGGTCCGGCCACCCGCGGTGTCGCGGGCGCACTGCCTCCAACGACCGGGGTGGTGCGTGTGTTCCCGGCCACGCGCGTCGCCCGGCGCGCGATAGAGTCCGCCCGTGCCCCACCACACCACCCCGATCAAGCCCGCGAGCTGGTCCTACGCCGAGTCGTTCGTGGCCGAGGACGAGATCCTGGCCGCCGCCCGCAGCCGTGCCGAGGAGGTGGGGGTCTCCCCCGTCGGCCCCGGCGTCGGAGCCGCACTGCGCTTCCTCGCCTCCGTGCTCGACGCGCGCGCCGTCGTGGAGATCGGCACCGGCACCGGCGTCTCCGGGCTCTGGCTGCTGCGCGGCATGCGCGCCGACGGCGTGCTGACGACGGTGGACATCGAGGCCGAGCACCAGCGCCTCGCCAAGGAGACCTTCACCGAGGCCGGCATCCCCGGCAACCGCGCCCGCACCATCGCCGGTGCCGGGCTCGACGTGCTCCCCCGCCTCACCGACGGCCACTACGACCTCGTCTTCTGCGACGGCGACAAGCGCGAGTACGCCGCCTACCTCAAGGAGGCGCTGCGGCTGCTGCGCCCCGGCGGCATCGTGGCCTTCGACAACGCGCTGTGGCACGACCGCGTCGCGGACCCGGCGCAGCGCGACGACGAGACCGTCACCATCCGCGAGCTCGGTCGCTCGATCCTCGAGCACGACGCGCTGGTGCCGGTGCTGCTGCCCGTCGGTGACGGCCTGCTGGCCGCCAAGAAGGAGTGGGCGCCGGAGGCCTGACCTCCGGCGGCGCTCAGGCGCGCGGTGCGGCGACGAAGCCGTCCCAGCCCTCGGCGACCGCGACGATGTCGCACGCCTCGATGAGGACCGGCGACGAGCCGATGATCCGCGAGCCCGGCGACTCGTCCGCTCCGGCGGCGAAGGTGCGCTGGAACTCCTCGCGCGCCTCGTCGGTGGCGAAGACGTAGCAGCCCTCGAACCACTGCCCCGGCACGGACCGCCAGGTCTTGAAGCGCAGTCCGGACATGCCGGTGAAGCGCGCGTGCGAGGTCTCGGCGACGTAGGTCGCGAGCTCCTCCTCCACGCCTTCGGCGGCGTCGACGAGCGACCAGCGGACGGTCAGGCCCAGCATCAGCCGAGGCCCCGCATCAGACGATCCCGTCCAGCGGGTCCTCGGAGCCCAGCCAGGCGAGCAGCAGGCGGGGCCCGAAGCCGCTGGGGCCGGCCGTCCACTCGTGGCGGTCGGTCGGGGCCTCGGCGGCGGAGGCGAAGTCGACGTGCGCCCAGGGGACGTCGCCGGCGAAGTGCTGGAGGAACAGGGCCGCGGTGATCGCGCCCGCGCCGCCGGCGGCGTTGTCGCCGTCGGCGATCTTGGACGCGACGCGCTCCTCGTAGTCCGTGACCAGCGGCATCCGCCAGACGTTCTCGCCCGAGGAGACGGCGGCGGCCTCGACCTGCGCGGCGAGGCCCTCGTGGTTGGCGAAGTAGCCGCCGGTCCACTGCCCGAGCGCGACCTTCATCGCGCCGGTGAGGGTGGCGACGTCGACCAGGACGGTCGGTGCGAGCTCGGAGACGGCGTACGCCATCGCGTCGGCGAGGACGAGGCGGCCCTCGGCGTCGGTGTTGTTGACCTCGGAGGTGCGCCCGCCGAAGTGGGTGATGACGTCACCGGGGCGCATGGCCGTGCCGCTGACGGCGTTCTCGGCGGCCGGGACCAGGCCGATGACGCGCACCGGGCAGTCGACGTCGCGCAGGGCGGCCATCGCGGCGATGACCGCGCCGCCGCCGCTCATGTCGCGCTTCATCGTCAGCATGCCCTCGCTGGGCTTGATGTCGAGGCCGCCGGTGTCGAAGGTGATGCCCTTGCCGACGAGGACGACGGTGGGGACCTTCTTCGTCGCCCCGCGGGGCGTGTAGTCCATGCGGATCAGCCGCGGCCCGTGGGCCGAGGCGCCGCCGACGGCGAGGATGCCGCCGAACCCCTCGGCGGCGAGCTGGTCGGTGTCCCAGACGCGCACCTCGAGACCTGCCGCCTCGCCGACCTCGACGGCCTGCTCGGCCAGCCATGCCGGCGTCTTCAGGTTCGACGGGACCGTGGCCAGGGCGCGCGAGCGCCATCCGGCCCCACCGAGGGCGATCGCCCGGGCGAGCTCGTCGTCGGCGCCGTCGTCGGTGACGTCGGCGAGCACGATGCGCGCGACCGGCCGCTCGCGCGGGCCGGTGGAGCGCCAGTGGAAGGCGAACGAGCCCAGCATGGCCCCGACCACGAAGGCGCCGAGCCCGTCCTCGGGCGCGATGGCCGCGACCGAGGTGACCACGCTGACGCGGTCCTTGGTCGCTCGCGCCAGGGCGGCGCCGGCGCGCCGGAAGTCGGTCACCGACGCCTCGCCCACGCCGACGAGGAGCACGACGCTCACGTCGTCGGCCGACGGCAGGCCGGCCACGGGGACCGTGGTGACCTCACCGGTGCGCCCGGTGGCCCGGGCGGCGTCGAGCGCGGCGAGGAGGTCGGTCCCGAGGAGCTCCGAGGCCTCGTCGGCGCCGGGCCCGAGCAGGGGGCCGTCGTCGCCGGGAAGGACCGGGAAGGCCCAGACCTCGGCGCCACCGATCTGGTGGGGCAGCGCCGGGCTGAGGGCGAACTCGGGCGGGGAGACCTGTGTCGGCAGCTCGGGGATGGCCACGATCAGCCGACGACATCCTTGAGGGCGTCGCCGAGAGCGCGTGCCTCGTCGGCGTTCAGCTCGACCACCAGACGCCCACCGCCCTCGAGCGGGACGCGCATGACGATGCCGCGCCCCTCCTTGGTGACCTCGAGGGGTCCGTCGCCCGTGCGGGGCTTCATGGCGGCCATCGGCGCACCTCTTCCTGTTCTGCCATCGGTTCGGCGATGGAGGCTCATCACATGCGAATCGAGGCGGCTGAGTCGTGCCTGGCCACCTCGATCGGCGTCGTACTCCTCCATTATCCCCCATGACGGGCGTGATCGGCACCACAGGGCACCCGGACAGGCGAACTGCGTCGGGCAGACTGCCCCCATGACCAGCCCTGCTCCCGTCCTCCTGGACGTCTCCGACGCCGTCGCCACCATCACCCTCAACCGGCCCGAGGCGATGAACGGCCTCGACGTCGCCACGAAGGACCTGCTCCTCGAGACGGTGCGGCGCGTCGCCGACGACCCGGCCGTGCGCTGCGTCGTGCTCACCGGCAGCGGCCGCGCCTTCTGCGTGGGCCAGGACCTCAAGGAGCACCTCGCGGGCCTCACCGGCGAGGCCGACGTGCCGCTGTCGGACACGGTGGAGAAGCACTACAACCCGATCATGCTGGCGCTGTCCACGATGCCGAAGCCCGTGATCGCCGCGGTCAACGGCGTCGCCGCGGGCGCGGGGGCGAGCCTGGCCTTCGCCGCCGACTTCCGGATCCTGGTCGACACCGCCGGCTACAACACCTCCTTCGCCGGTGTCGCGCTGTCCTGCGACACCGGGTCGAGCTGGACGCTGCCGCGCCTCGTGGGCCGCGCCAAGGCGATGGAGCTGCTCTACTTCCCCCGCACCGTCTCCGCGACCGAGGCCCTCGAGCTGGGCCTGGCCACGCAGGTCGTGCCGGAGGCCAAGCTGGCCGCCACCGTCGGGCAGCTCGCTGCGCGCCTCGCCGCGGGGCCGACCGTCGCGTTCGGCTCGATCCGCCAGGCAGTGGCGTACGCCGCCTCGCACCCGCTCGAGGAGTCGCTCGCCTTCGAGGCCGAGAAGATGGCGCTCACCGGCGGCACCGAGGACCACCTCGCCGCGGTCACGGCCTTCATGGCCAAGGAGAAGCCGGCCTTCCAGGGGCGCTGACCAGAGGGGGCGTCAGCCGCGCGAGGTGCGGTGCGCGCCGAGGGCACCGAGCAGCTGGCGCGGGGCCTGCACGACCATCCGGTGGCGCGGGGGGCGCGCCCCGTACTCGACCGTGAGCGCCGAGCCGCGCATGCGGTGGTTGAACCACATCGTCATCGTGCCGTGGCAGAGCCCGCCGCAGTCGAGGGACGTGCGCGGCAGGCGCAGGGCGCGGGCCAGGCGACGGGCGAACCGCGGGTCCTTGGTGTCGGTGTCGACGCCGTTGAGCGGCTGGTGGAAGCTCACCACCCGGACCGGGTCGATCTCCTCGAGGAACGCCATCACCGCGCGCGTCTCGGGCTCGCTGGCGGGCCTGCGGCCGGACTCGTAGCGCCCGTCGAGGTCCTTCCAGCGGTGGGGGAAGTTGCGGTTCAGGTCGACGCCGCGGGCGTTGCGCCGGGTGCCGCGCGCCAGCCCGTCGGGGTTGTAGGTCGGGACCACCCAGAGGTCGACGCCCCGGATCGCGCGACCGTCGCGCAGCGTCTCCAGGATCGCCCGGGTGTGGGGCTCGTCGCCGTGCATCGTCGAGACGAGCACGATCCGGCGCTTGCCCGGCTCGCCGAGGCGCCAGGCGCGGATCGGCCTCCCCTTCACGGAGTGGCCGATGGTGCGCGCCTCGACCACCGCGGGGCGCTCGTCGGGAGCAGGCGCCGCGACCGCGGGCGCAGGCACAGCGAGGCCGACCGCCACGAGCGCAGCGGTGACGAGACGCCGCATCAGACGGCGGCGGTGAGGTAGGCGTAGGTGAAGACCAGCACGCCGACCACCATGCCGAGGTGGGCCAGCAGGGAGAGGCCGGGCCCGTCGCTCCAGCTGTCGCCCGCCGCGGCCGGCACGTGCCGCCCCCGCGACGGCAGCCAGCGGGCCAGGATCAGGAGCCCGCAGATGGCGGTGACCCACCAGCAGGCGATCGCGAGGATGCCGACGAACGGTCCTCCGAGGAACGAGTCCTCCGGCGACACCAGCACGCCCAGCCACAGGACGAGCGCGAGCACGCCGGCCGCGAAGTGGGCGAGCGGCACCCGCCTGCTGATCGTGAACTGGCCGGCCGCGCCGTCGCCCTTGAGGCGGAGGCGGGTCAGCACGATCGCCACGGCGGCGAGGGCCGTGAGGATCCACACGACGATCGGGAACGACATGGCCGTGCAGTCTGCCCTAGTCGCGAGCCGGCTCGCCAGACGAGCCGTCGGCGGCGGAGCCGTGGTCGGTCGGGGGGCCGGGCCGGTCGTCGGGCCGGTCCTCGAGCTCGGTGGCCAGGCGCGCGAGCAGCGCGTCGACGTCGGACATCCGGTAGCCGCGCAGCGCGAGCGGGAACCGCACCCGCCGCAGGTCGCGCGCCTCGAGCGGCCGGTCGTCGGGCAGCGCGAGGTCGGGGCGGTCGTCGTACGCCGGCGCCATGGACCCGCCGTGGCCCGAGGCCACCATCGCCACGCCGGCCATGGCGAGGACGATCAGCGCCGCGAACAGCCACATCATTCGGGACGCTCCGGCGGCGGTGTCGGGAAGCGGTCCTCGCGGGCGGCGACCATCAGCGCCACGGCCTCGTCGACGTCGTCGGTCACCACGAGCATGTCGAGGTCCTTGGCGTTGATCTTGCCCTCGGCCAGCACAGTGCCGCGCAGCCAGTCGAGCAGGCCCTGCCAGTAGGACGTGCCGATCAGCACGATCGGGAACGAGGTGACCTTCTGGGTCTGCACCAGCGTGAGCGCCTCGAAGAGCTCGTCGAAGGTGCCGAGCCCGCCGGGCAGCACCACGAAGCCCTGGGAGTACTTGACGAACATGGTCTTGCGGGCGAAGAAGTAGCGGAAGTTGATGCCCTTGTCGACCCACTGGTTGAGCCCGGACTCGAAGGGCAGCTCGATGCCGAGCCCGACACTGACTCCCCCGGCCTCGCAGGCGCCCTTGTTGGCCGCCTCCATCGCACCCGGGCCACCGCCGGTGATGACCGCGAAGCCCGCCTCGGCCAGCTTGCGCCCGGCCTCCTCGGCGATCGCGTAGAACGGGTGGTCGGCCGGGGTGCGGGCCGAGCCGAAGACGGCGATCGCCGGCCCCAGCTCGGCGAGCGCGCCGAAACCCTCGACGAACTCGGCCTGGATCCGCAGCACCCGCCACGGGTCGGTGTGGACCCAGTCGCTCGGGCCGCGGGAGTCGAGGAGCCGCTGGTCGGTGGTGGTGCCCTCCTCGACCTGGCTGCGGCGGGTCATGACGGGGCCCTTCATCCGGTCGTGGGAGCGGTCGCTCATGCCAGCCAGTCCTTCAGGAGGCGCTCGCAGCGCTCGATGTGCTCGGTCGGGACGTGCTCGTCCTGCTTGTGGGCGAACATCGGGTCGCCGGGGCCGAAGTTCACCGCCGGGATCCCGAGCTTGGTGAACTGGGCGACGTCGGTCCAGCCGAACTTCGGCGCCACCTCGCCGCCCACGGCCTCGACGAAGGCCTTGGCAGCCGGGCGGTCGAGGCCGGGCAGCGCACCGGCGGCCAGGTCGGTCACCGTGACGTCGTAGCCCTCGAAGAAGTCGCGGACGAAGGCCTCGGCGTCGGCCTCGCTGCGGTCGGGGGCGAAGCGGAAGTTGACCTCGACGACGCACTCGTCGGGGATCACGTTGCCGGCGACCCCACCACGGATGCCGGTGGCGTTGAGGCCCTCGTGGTAGGTCAGGCCGTCGATCTCCGGCTCCCGCGCGACGTAGTCGTCGAGCCGCGCCAGCACGGGCCCGGCGAGGTGGATGGCGTTGACGCCCTTCCAGCTGCGCGCGCTGTGGGAGCGCTCGCCGGTGGTGCGCACGTCGACGCGCATCGTGCCCTGGCAGCCTGCCTCGACGGCGGCGTTGCTGGGCTCCATGAGGATCGCGAAGTCGGCCTCCATCAGGTGCGGGTCGCTCTCGGTGAGCTTGCGCAGCCCGTTGTGGACCGAGTCGACCTCCTCGGCCTCGTAGAAGACGAAGGTCAGGTCGCGGTTGGGCTCGGTCACGTCGGCGGCGAGCTTGAGCATCACCGCGTCGCCGCCCTTCATGTCACAGCTGCCGAGGCCGTGCAGGACGCCGTCCTCGAGGCGCGAGGGCAGGTTGTCGTTGAGCGGCACGGTGTCGATGTGACCGGCGATCACCACGCGCTCGCCGCGGCCGAGCTCGGTGCGGGCGACGATCGTGTGGCCGCGCCGGGTGACGGTGAGGTGCGGGAGGCCGCGCAGGACGGACTCGACCGCGTCGGCGATCTCCTCCTCCTCGTGGGACACCGAGAAGATGTCGACGAGCTGCTGGGTCAGGGTGACGACGTCGGCGGACAGGTCGAGGTGGGCCATGGCTCAATTCAACCAGCCGTGCCGCGGCGGCCCCGGGTCCCCCGGCCGCGCAGCGCGCCCTTCCCGCTGGATCGCAGGGCGCCGAGCAGGTCGGGCTCGAGCGACCCGTAGCCCGTACGGGTCCACGCGCCGAGGTCGAGGCGGAAGTAGTGCACCGTCCGGTCGCCCTCGATGAAGTCCAGCACGTCGCCCGGCTCGCGTCCGGCGCGCACATCCGCGGCGCAGTCACGGCAGGCGGGCACGTCGACCGCGCGTCGCTCGTCCCGCCCCTCCTCCCGCCACGTGACGGTCGTCGTGGCGCCGTCGTGCAGCGGGTTGAACCAGCAGCGGACCCCCGGCTCCCAGGCCGACGATGTCCGACCCTGGGCGCTGGAGCGGGCGTCCTCGCCGCGGCGGGCCAGGACGAGGGCCCCGACGACGTCGGCCGGCGCCGCGTCCTGCGACAGGATCGAGCGCGCTGCCGCGTAGTGGTCGAGCGCCTGCTGCCACGCGGCGAGCGCGTCGGCGGAGCCTGTGGGCTCGCCGCGACCGATCGCCTCGCCGAGCGCGAGCACCTCGGCGTCGGCCTGCTGACGCAGCCGCCGGTCCTCGGCGGCGCGCACCGTGTGCAGCACGGTGGCGGGCAGGGTGAAGCCCGAGGGGCGGGTGCGGCGCCGCCGACGCCACGCGACGATCGCGGCGACGACCACAGCGAGGGCCACCACGATGCCGAGCCCGCCGACGACCTCGGAGGCCTGCACGCCCTCGTCGGCGGTCCAGGAGTACTTCTCGTCGTCGGGGACCTCGGCCCACAGCGCGTCGGCGTTGCCGTCGTCGAGCAGCTGCTGCACCCGGACGACCTGGTCGACGAAGTCGTCGGGGTGCTCGTGTGCGGCCACGCTGTCGACGTGCGTCGTGTCCGGCTGGTCGCCGTACGCGTCCACCTGGAGCGCCGGCTCGCTGTAGTCCTGCCAGCCGACGTACGTCGTGTCGCGACCGCCCGTGCTGTCCTGCAGCCACGCGGTGAGGCTGGAGAAGCTGCCCTGGAAGCGCTCGTCCTGGATGTCGACCTCGACGAGGACCACCTTGAGGTCGGCCCGCTCGGACGAGGCCACCGCCTCCTCGATGCGCGCCTCGTCGGAGGCGGAGATGTCGTTGTTGCGGGCGAAGGCGGGATCGATCCACACCCCGTCTCCGGAGAGCTCGCCCTCGATCTCGGCGATCGTGGCGTCACTGATCTCGTCCATGCTCACACGACCTTTCGTCGTCGGGATCCCACGAACCACCGGAGCAGGAGGAAGGCAGGCACGACACCGAGGGCGCCGTAGAGGAGGGCCGCCGCGATGCCGCCGCCGACGCCGTCGTAGTAGTCGAAGTCGCTCGGCTCGTCGGGCGCCGTGGGCAGCGGCTCGGCCTCCCAGGCGGCCATCTCCGCGGCGATCCGGACCAGGGCCGGGCCTGGCTGGCCCTCGGTGCCGGCCTCGACGTAGGGCGGCTCGAGACCGACCGCCACCGAGGTGTGACTGCCGTTGTCCCACAGCACGACGTAGTGACCCTCCTCGCCGACCGCGGTGCTCCACTGGGCCGCGGCCCCGCTCTGGGTGTAGCCGGCGTCAGTGGTGTCCGGGTAGGCCAGGTAGGCGATCCGTGCCGGCACCGACGCGTCCTGGAGGATCGCCTCGGCGCGGCGTACGTCGTCCTCGGGCACCCGGTCGACGAGGAGCGGGTCGACGGCCACGAGCGCGTCCTGCTCGACCAGCGCGCGGACGGCGTCGCCCGGCGGCGGCACGACTTCGGTGCGGGCGAACTCCTCGGCCCGGAGCTCGACGTCGCGTGCCTCGCGCGCCTCCTGCCAGTCGTGCGTCGCGATGCCCAGCAGGACGCCTGCGACGACGCCGACCACGGCGCCGACGCTCCAGCCCGCGATCCGGCGCGTCCGCGGCGTCATCGCGTGCCCTCACGGTCGGCCAGCACGTCGCGGGCGAGGAAGTCGCTCGTGGCGCCGAACCCCGTCCGGGCCCACACGTCGCTGCGCTCCCAGTAGGGCTCGGTGCCGCGGCGTGCCGGCAGGCGCAGGTAGGCCGGGGTCCCGTCATGGACGACCGCGGTGCCGCACGCACCGCAGCAGGGCACCTCGACCCCGCCGTCACCCAGGTGCCACCTCGCCGTGGACGTGGCCTCGGGGTGACGCGGATCGAAGAAGCACGTCCGGAGGGGCTCGCCCTTCCCGCGGCGACCGCGGGAGAGGTCGCGCGAGCCGGCGCGCGCCACCACCTGCGCGCCGATCAGGTCGGCCACGTCGCCCGAGTCGAGCAGCTGCTCCACCGCGTCCCGCGCCGTGAGCGCGCGCCCGGCGGTGTCGCGGTCGCGCACGGAGTCCCAGTCCGTGCCGGAGAGCGCCTTGGCGAGGGCATCGGCCTGCGCGCGGGCGATCCGGCGCTCGGCGTGCAGGTCGGGCGGGGGTGGCGTCACCACGGCCTCCGGCTTCGGTGCTGCGGCTCGTCGCCGGCGGGGCCAGCCGGCCAGGGTCTGGCCCAGCAGGAGCGCGATGCAGAGACCGACGAGGCCGCCGACCAGGGCGGACAGGCCGGCCGACGCGGTCCGCACCGGGACGTAGTCGTCACCCCGGGGCCGCCAGCTCGCGGACGCGTCGAGCTCCACCGCCCGCTCGGCGAGCCGGTCGGCGTCCGCCTCGTCGAGGGTCGCGGGGTAGTCCCCGCTCGGCTCCTGGCGTCCCACCTCGACGATGCCCTCGGCGGTGAGCGCGGACACCTCCGCCACCACCGTCGGGGGCGGGTAGACGTAGTCCTCGGTGCCGGACGGCCCCGCCAGCTCGGCGATCGACGCCTCGAGGACGTCGCGGTTGGCGTAGTCGGCGAGGCTGAGGCGCGACGGGTCGGCGCCCAGTCCGTAGGACCAGACCTGCTGGCCGCCCAGCGGGAGCTGGATCACGTAGAGGCCGTCGCCCAGCCGGCGGTTGAGCAGGCCGGCCAGCGCGTCCCTCGCCGCGGAGCCGTCGTCGGGCAGTCCCTCGGGAGTGTCCACGAGCGCGACGTAGACCGGGAACGGCACCTCCCGCACGAGTGCGGAGATGCGGTCCTCGGCCTCCTGCGCCTCTCCGCTGCCCATGACGCGGTCGACGACCACGCCGTCCTCACGCAGCGCGTCGGCCAGCGCGTCGATGTCGGTCGGTCCGTCCATCCGTCTCCCCCGAGATGTCGTGTGCGTCAGGCCCGGGCGACCTCGACGGCCACCTCGTCGGCGTCGGCGTACGCCACGGCGGTGGCGAGCGTCTCCTCCGCGATCAGGGCCTCGTGGGTCCGTGCGGCGTCCAGGGTGGCGGCCGGCGCCGAGATCGTCAGGGCGATCCGGTCGCTCACCTGCAGGCCGGCGTCCTTGCGGGCCTGCTGGACCGCCCGCACCAGGTCGCGGGCGGTGCCCTCGGCCTCGAGCTCGGGCGTCACGGCGGTGTCGAGGACGACGAAGCCACCGCGCGGCAGCATGCCGATCGCGGTGTCGTCGGCCGAGGTGCCGGCGACGGTCTCGACGGCGTACTCCCCCTCGACCAGCGCCAGACCGCCTGCCGTCACGGTGCCGTCATCGGCGACCGACCAGTCGCCGGACTTGGAGCCCTTGATGGCGAGCTGGACGTCCTTGCCGAGGCGTGGACCGGCCGCGCGGGCGTTGACGGTGAGCCGCTGCGAGACGCCGTACGACGCCGCTTCCGGCGCGTCGGCCGCGAGGAGGGTGACCGCCTTGAGGTTGAGCTCGTCGGCCACCAGCGAGTCGAAGCCGGTGAGGTCGGCCTCGGTGACGACCGTGAGGCCGGCCAGCGGCAGGCGGTTGCGGAGGTTGGCCGCCTTGCGCAGCGCCGAGCCGGCCGAGCAGACGTCGCGGACGGTGTCCATCGAGGCCACCAGCGCGTCGTCGGCGGGGAGTGCGTCGGTCGCCGGCCAGTCGGTGAGGTGGACCGACCGCTCGCCGGTCAGGCCGCGCCAGACCTCCTCCGTCGTGAGCGGCATCAGCGGGGCGGTGAGCCGGCAGACGACCTCGAGCACCGTGTAGAGGGTGTCGAACGCGTCCGCGTCCTCGTCCCAGAAGCGCTCCCGGGAGCGCCGGATGTACCAGTTGGTCAGCACGTCGAGGAAGCTGCGCGTCGAGTCGCACGCGGCGGCCACCTCGTAGTTGTCGAGCTGGTCGGTCATCGCCGCGACGTAGTCGCGCAGCTTGGCCAGGATGTAGCGGTCCATCGGGTGCGTGCTGTCGGTGCGCCAGGCGGCGTCGTGACCCGCGCCGCCCGCGGCAGCGTTGGCGTACAGGCTGAAGAAGGACCAGCTGTTCCACAGCGGGATCAGCACCTGGCGCACCGAGTCGCGGATGCCCTGCTCGGTGACGACCAGGTTGCCGCCGCGCAGGATCGGGCTCGACATCAGGAACCAGCGCATCGCGTCGGCGCCGTCGCGGTCGAAGACCTCGCGCACGTCGGGGTAGTTGCGCAGCGACTTCGACATCTTCTGGCCGTCGTTGCCGAGCACGATTCCGTGGCTCAGGCAGGTCGAGAACGCCGGGCGGTCGAAGATCGCGCCGGCCAGGACGTGCATCGTGTAGAACCAGCCGCGCGTCTGGCCGATGTACTCGACGATGAAGTCACCGGGGAAGTGGTCATCGAACCAGTCCTTGTTCTCGAACGGGTAGTGCACCTGCGCGAACGACATCGAGCCCGAGTCGAACCACACGTCGAGGACGTCGGTGACGCGGCGCATCGTACTGTTGCCGGTGGGGTCGTCGGGGTTCGGGCGCGTCAGCTCGTCGACGAACGGCCGGTGCAGGTCGGGGTTGCCGTCCTTGTCACGTGGCAGCCGGCCGAAGTCGCGCTCGATGTCCTCGAAGGAGCCGTAGACGTCGACACGCGGGTAGTGCTCGTCGTCGGACTTCCACACCGGGACGGGTGAGCCCCAGAAGCGGTTGCGGGTGATCGACCAGTCGCGGGCGTTCTCCAGCCACTTGCCGAACTGGCCGTCCTTGATGTGGTCGGGCACCCAGCGGATGTCCTGGTTGAGCGCGATCAGGCGCTCCTTGACCTTCGTCACCTCGACGAACCACGACGAGACGCCCTTGTAGATCAAGGGCTGCCGGCAGCGCCAGCAGTGCGGGTAGGAGTGGTCGTAGGTCTCGCGGCGCACGAGGACGGTGCCGGGGGTGACGGATCCGGTCTCCCCCTCGCCCCGGGTCGCGGCCTTGAGGTGGTCGATGACGTGGAGGTTGGCGTCGAAGACCTGCATGCCCTCGTAGTCGGTGACCGGGAACGTGAAGCGCCCGTCCTTGCCGACCGGCATGACCGCCTCGATGCCCTCGCGGTCGGTGACGACCTTGTCGTCCTCACCGAAGGCGCCGGCGGTGTGCACCAGCCCGGTGCCGTCCGTGGTCGTGACGAACTCGGCGGGCACGAGGCGGAAGGCGCGCTCGTGGCCGGCGTAGTAGCTGAACGGCGGGGCGTACTCCAGGCCGACGAGGTCGGCGCCCGTCCCGCGCCACGTGACCTCGGGCGCCTCGCCCAGCTCACGGGCGTACGACGCGAGGCGGGCCTCGGCGATGAGGTAGCGCTCGGGGCTGCCGGTGGGGCCGTCGGAGGTGACGACGACGTAGTCGATGTCCTCGCCGACCATGACCGCGAGGTTGGACGGCAGGGTCCACGGGGTCGTCGTCCAGACGAGGACCTTGACGCCCTTGAACGGACCGTCGGTGGTGACGTCGTAGCCGACGGTGACGGCCGGGTCCTGGCGCATCTGGTAGACGTCGTCGTCCATGCGCAGCTCGTGGTTGGACAGCGGCGTCTCGTCCTGCCAGCAGTAGGGCAGGACGCGGAAGCCCTCGTAGACCAGGCCCTTGTCGTGCAGCTGCTTGAAGGCCCAGATGACCGACTCCATGAACTCGGGGTTCATCGTGCGGTAGTCGTTGTCGAAGTCGACCCAGCGCGCCTGGCGGGTGACGTAGTCGCGCCACTCGCCGGTGTACTTCAGCACGGACTGGCGGCAGGCCTCGTTGAACTTCTCGATGCCCAGCTCGACGATCTCGTCGGTGGTCTTGATGCCGTTGAGGCGCATCGCCTCGAGCTCGGCGGGCAGGCCGTGGGTGTCCCACCCGAAGCGGCGCTCGACGCGCTTGCCGCGCATCGTCTGGTAGCGCGGGATGAGGTCCTTGACGTAGCCGGTGAGCAGGTGGCCGTAGTGCGGCAGGCCGTTGGCGAAGGGCGGGCCGTCGTAGAAGACGAACTCGTTGGAGCCGTCGGCACCCGCGTCGCGCTGCTCGACGCTCGCGCGGAAGGTGTCGTCGGCCTCCCAGTAGGCCAGCACGGCCTCCTCGATCGCGGGAAACCTCGGGCTGCTCGCGACCGTCGTGGCGTCGGTGTGGGTGACCTTGGGGTACGTCATGGCTCTCTCTCGCTGGTTGAGGAAGGACGAAGTCCTGTCTCGAAACCCGCGAGGACGACCACCTCCGACGGAGGGTGCCGCGGTACCACCTCGCTTGGGGCCTCACGGCCCCCACTTCATTCGGCTGTGTCGGGCCGGACCCGTCAGGTTCTACTGGGGCCGCGGCCGGATCGCCGTACCCGTTCTTCCCGAGGCTCGCCGCTGATGACGGCTCAAGCGCCTGTCCAGATCGTACGGCGCCCGCTCGCGTGCCCGCCAATCGGTTCCGTCCCTGGACCACGTCGGCACGACTCGTGCCAGTGTCTGAGAAACTTGACATTCCTCGAGCGGCGAGGCACGGTGGTGTCAAAGAAGTCAGACATCACATGCCGGGAGGACATCATGAGCACCAGCACCGAGACCGCGGGCACCAGGACGCGCTGGACCATCGCGATCGCCGCCGGGGTGCTGGGAGCCTGCGCCGTGGGAGGCGTCGCGGCCGCGGTTCGCGACGACGCACCGGACACGGTCACCTTCGCCGTGTTCGCGGCGATGACGCTGCCGTTCGTCGCTGCGCTCGTCGCGATCGCCCTGGATCGCACGGAGCACCCCGAGCAGGCCGAGGACTCCATCGAGTCCCAGTGGGCGACGCGGGCCAGCAGTGGCGCGTTCTACGACACGTTGGTCGCGATGGGGCTGGCCACGTTCGCCACGTCGGTCCTCGACACGGCGTCCCTGCCGCTGTGGCTCTTCGTGCTGCTGGGCCTGGCCGACATGGCGACCCGCCTGGTGCTGCTCCAGCGTCGGGAGGGCTGATGGACAACCGGCTCCGGGCACTGCGCGAGGGCGCTGGGCTCTCGCAGGCGGACTGCGCGCACGCGCTCGGGGTGTCACGGCAGACGGTCATCTCGATCGAGAAGGGCCACTTCGATCCGAGGCTGTCGCTCGCGTTCCGGATCAGTCGGCTCTTCGCGGTGCCGGTCGACGAGGTGTTCGTGCCGGGGGAGGAGTGACTTCGCTGGGGCGCGCGTGCCCGGTAGTCCACCGGGAAGAGGTCGTGGATCGCGGTCCCGGGCAGCCGTTGCCCGGTGGACTACCCCGTCCAGCGGCCGGCCGCGCCTGCAGCCACCCTCAGGCCGTACGTCGGTAGCGCAGGCATCGCTCGCGCTCGCGGGCGTCCAGGGCACGGCGTCGCTCGACGGTGTCGGTCGGTGTCCACCAGCGCGGCGGCTCGACGGTCCATCCGGGTCGTCCAGGCCGACCGCGGGCTCTGCGTGCCGCCGCGACGAGTCGCGCGATGAAGTCGTCGAGGTCGGCCCAGTCGGTGACCAGCATCGTGACTGTCTCGATGCCGAGGTCACGGTAGGCCGCGTCCTTCTTGTGATCGGTCGCGGTGCCGGCGAGCGAGATGTGGTCCGCACCGTTGTACTGAGCCACCAGACCCAGAACGGGGTCGATGAGGTCCGGCGTGCCCACGTGACGCCCGTCAAGGGTGAAGACGGGACGGTTGCAGAGCGGACGTGCCAGGCCGGCCCGCTTCGTCCACGCGCCGCGCATCCTCGTCTCCTGGGGTGACCACGAGTTCTCGTCCGCCTCCTTCAGCGCGTCCCGCGCCTGCTGGATACCGGTGACGGGACCCAGCGCAGCGACGTACGCCGCCACCTCCGCGAGGCTCACCACGTCGGAGTAGCACGCCATGTCGAGCGCGATCACGGCCTCGCCCAGCGTGGCGGCGTACCTCATCTCGAAGACGACCGAGCGCATTGCCCAGGTGATGGGAACCCCGTCCACGTGGATGATCTCGTCGGGGTGCAGGAACTCCTGGCTGACCGCCAGTCCAGGCTGCGCGGTCCGGTCGCGGGTGGTCACCATCGAAACGTCGCGCAGCGAGCCGTCTGCCGTGGAGCCCTCGAACCACGCCGCGTGCTCCCAGCCCAGTGCGGCCCACCCGGTCACGGCCTCGTCGTCGCGCAGGACAGCGGCCGCTTCGACGACCCGCTGGTCGGGAGTGAGCTCGACCTCCGACGGGACGTACAGGCCGCGGCTCGTCCTACGCCAGCGGGGACCGCGCGCCTGACCCCGGGTCGGGCCTACGAGCCCGGACGGGTCGACGCGCACGGGACCGACCAGCTGAGGTCGGCAGCGGTGGAAAGGCCTTGGTGCGAACACCACGGGAGTCTTCCCGCCCCCGGCCGACTCAGCAGGTCATCCACAGGGCAGTCCGCGGCGGGCATTCTCGTCGGACAGTCCACCGGGAAGTGGCTGTGAAACGTGGCTCCGGACAGCCGTTGGCCGGTGGACTACCCGGGCAACAGCCAGAAGCCGGTGGACTACCAGCGCGCGACTGCGCTTGGCTGGCGACATGGCTTACCCCGGGTACGACGGCATGTGGCTCCCCTCCGACCAGGACCCCCGGATGCAGATGGGTCCGACGCGGGGTGAGCGCGAATGCCTGCTGGGCTACCTCGAGCACTACCGGCAGACCCTCGCCCTCAAGTGCGACGGCCTCGACGCCGAGCAGCTGGCGCGCAAGGCGGTGCCGCCGTCCAACATCTCGCTGCTCGGCCTCGTGCGACACATGGCGCGCGTCGAGCAGAGCTGGTTCCGCCGGGTGATCGAGGCCCGGATGGACATCCCGCGGATCTTCCAGGACGAGGACGCGGGGTTCGACTTCCCGGAGCCGGACGACGCCCTGGTGCGTGCCAGCCACGCGCTGTGGCAGTCGGAGATCGCCTACGCCCGCGAGGTGCTCGACCGCACCGACCTCGACACGGTCGTCGACGTGCACGGCGAGCCGACCGAGGTGCGCGACATCGTCGTCCACATGGTCGAGGAGTACGCCCGCCACTGCGGGCACGCCGACCTGGTGCGCGAGTGCATCGACGGTCGCGCCGGCCAGTGAGGGCGTACGCCGACGAGCGGGGCTAGCGACCGACCCGCTTCGCCTTCACCGCGGCGCGGGCGAAGCAGCCGGCGGGTCCGGAGTAGAAGAACACCCCGCGGGTCGCCTTCTTCCCGGCCACCAGCATCTCCAGGCCGACGGTGTAGCCCGCCTCCCCCGACCTCGAGTCACGCGCGTGGACGATGCCCGCACGGGAGATCGGCGTGGTCGGGAAGTCGTAGGTGTTCGTGGTGTCGTAGGCCGAGCTCGAGCACGACGTCGTCGTGCGGATGCGGAAGCCCTTCACCTTCGCCACCTTGCCGCCGGTGACCGTGAACGTCGCACCGCCACCGGCGTAGCGACCGGGACGGGGGCGCGCGGGTGCCTTCACGGTCCGGACCTTCACCGCGCGAGTCGCGTCCACGCCCGACGCCGTGGCACGCAGGGTGAGCTTCGTCCGCTTCGACCTACCGGTCAGCTTGACCATCACGGTCGTCGACAGGGCGTAGGGCTCGCCACCGATGGCGCTCAGCTCGGTGATCGTGCCCCGCCGGACCTTCAGCCCCTTCCCCTTGCCGGTGACCGTGACGTCGGGACTGCCCTCCCCGGCGTTGGAGACGTCGACGTCGACCGGCGTCCAGACGCCGCGCACGAGGCGGATCTTCTTCGATCCGAGGAGCTCGGCACCCTCGATGGAGAGCACCGGCACCTCGACCTTGTCGGCGATCGGGCCGGCGAGGGCGTCGTAGGCCTGGAGCGAGACCGGGTCGTCGAACGAGAACGCGACGACGCAGGTCGCCTCGGCGAACCCCGCCGGGAGGGAGTAGGAGTACTCGAGCGCGCGACCCTCGTCGTCGAACCCGTCGCCGATCGAGCCCGCCCCGGGAATGGCGCGGCACGTGGAGCCGTCCCACGTGCCCGGCTCGACCTGGAACCACGGGTAGTGCACGCCACCCGGGCCGGCGAGATGGGCCTCGACCAGGACGTTGCCGCGCTCGAGGTCGATCTCAACGGTGGCGTCGAGGAGCTGCTGGGTCGGAGCCGATCCGGGGGCCGGTGCGCCGGCCACCCGGTCGGCCGCAGTGAGCGTGACCACCCGGTCGGGCACCTCCGCCTGCGCAGGTCCGGTCCCCAGGGACGGCACGAGGACGACCACACCGAGCATGGCGGCGAGGACGGTGCGGGTCGCCTTCATCGCTTCACCTTCGCTGTGAAGCCGTCGATGGCGACGCAGCGCGCGGGACCGTAGTAGGAGAACGTGCCCTTGGCCTTCGTGCGGCTGACGAACTCGAGGTCGAGGTACGCGGAGTAGGCGGCGTCACCGCCCTGGTTGCCGCGCTCGGTGCCGACGAGCTCGTTGTTGCGCGGGATCGCCGTCGTCTTGAAGCTGTAGGTGTTGTTGGTCGTCGTGGGGATGTCGGGGTAGCCCCCGCACCGGGTCTGGGTGTTGATGCTGAAGCCACGCACCTTGCCGCCGCGCACCGTGAAGTCGACCCCGCTGGCCGACCAGGTCCCTGCCTTCGGCGGCGCGGGCGCCGGGCGCTGGCGCAGCTTCACCGAGGTGGTGCCGACCGCCTCGCCGTTCTCGGTGACCGCCAGCTTCAGCGTCGCCTTCGGCTTCATCAGCCTGGCCCACACGTGGCCCTCGGTGTCGTCCTGGCCGTCGAGGGTGTCGAACGAGGCGGGCCGCACCTTGACCCCCTTGCCGGAGCCCGCGACCACCACGTCGCGGGCGTCGACGCCCTCGGCTGCGGCGTTGGCGACCTTCACCGGGATCCGGGTCCAGACCTTCTTGACCAGGCGGTCGCGCTTCGGCGCCGTCACGCTGAGCTGCGGGGATGCCTTGACCACGTCCATCACGCTGACGAAGGCGTCGTACGGCTGTGTGCCCTGACCCGCGTCGACGAGGAGCACCGAGCAGTTCCAGGCGGCCGCGCTCGCCAGGTCGTCGGTGTCCTTGTTGTCGTAGAGCAGGACGTCCGGGATGTACTGGTAGCCCCAGGCGACGGTGGCCTCCTCGATGGTGCAGCTGTTGGCCTGCATCGTCCCGAACCCCAGGAGGGCGCGGACGTCCTCCGACCCGCTGGGAGCAACCATGTCGGTGTCGAGGCTGTAGTTGTAGAGGAGGGCGTCGGTCTGCCAGTGGTAGCCGTAGTCGATCGTCACCGAGAGGCTGCCGCCCTGGGCGATCGGCGCGAACTGGTGCTGGGGGGCAGTGCTGGCCGGCATCCCCTGCGCCCGGTTGGCGGCGCTGAACGTCGCCGTCGCGCTGATGAGCTGCTCACTGACCCCGGCCCGACGCGGCGCAGGAGGCTGCCCGCGCATCTCGAACGACCGGCCGACGAGGTCGTCCGTCGCCCCCTGGGGAGCGGCGCCGACCGGCGCCGCGGTGGTGGCCGCCAGCACGCCGGCGGCCAGGCCGATGGTGGTCGCGATCGAGACTGTCCTGCGCATGGTGTTCCTCCCGGTGACGCCGGCACCCCCGTCCGGCCCGGTCAGTGTGCCCCGGTTCACCCGCGGTCGAAACCCTACTTTCGTCCGTCGTGGGGCCGCCTCCGTACCCTTGCCCCGTGACTGCTGCCTCCGGCTACGGCCTCCTGACCCTTCACGGCGACACCGTCCTCGACGCCTGGTTCCCCTCCCCCGTGCTCGGCGCGACGGAGGGCGACGCCCCGGCCGAGCTGACCGCGCTGGAGGGCGTCGACGACACCCGCGGCGTACGACGGGAGGTGCGGCTGGTCGAGATCGCCGACCTCGACTCCGCGCCGGCGACCACCGAGGACGTCTGGTTGCGGCTCCACCTGCTCTCGTCGCGGCTGGTCAAGCCGCACGGCCAGTCCCTCGACGGGATCTTCGGCCTGCTCACCAACGTCGTGTGGACCTCCGCCGGCCCGTGCGCCGTCGAGGGCTTCGAGGCCACTCGTGCCCGGCTCCGCGCCACCGGCCAGACCGTGACCGTCCACGCAGTCGACAAGTTCCCGCGGATGGTCGACTACGTCCTTCCCTCGGGCGTCCGCATCGGCGACGCCGACCGCGTCCGGCTCGGCGCCCACCTCGCCGAGGGCACGACGGTCATGCACGAGGGCTTCGTCAACTTCAACGCCGGCACGCTCGGCGCCTCCATGGTCGAGGGCCGGATCTCCGGCGGTGTCGTGGTCGGCGACGGCTCCGACGTCGGCGGCGGCTCCTCGATCATGGGCACCCTGTCGGGCGGCGGCAAGGAGGTCATCTCGATCGGCGAGCGCTGCCTGCTCGGCGCCAACGCCGGCATCGGCATCTCGCTCGGCGACGACTGCGTGGTCGAGGCCGGCTGCTACGTCACCGCCGGCACCAAGGTCACCGTCAGCGACATCGACGGCAAGCCGCAGGTGGTCAAGGCGGCCACGCTCTCGGGGGTCGACAACATCCTCTTCCGTCGCAACTCGGTCAGCGGCGCCATCGAGGCAGTGCCTTGGAAGGGCGACGGGATCGCCCTCAACGCGGCGCTGCACGCCAACTAGCCATGCCGTCGCTGCGCCAGGCCGCGATCGGCGCGGTCGTGGCCGCCGGCGCGGTGGCGACCGCGCTCGTGGTGGTCGATCGCGGCGGGGTGCCCTCGATCCTCGACACCAGCGGGTGCACCGCGGAGGTCGACGGCCACACAGTCGAGGTCGACCTCGAGCAGGCCGAGAACGCCGCGCTGATCACGGCCGTGGCGGTCGAGCGCGGCATGCCCGCGCGCGCCGCGAGCATCGCGCTGGCCACGGCCTACCAGGAGTCGAAGCTCTACAACATCGACTACGGCGACCGCGACTCCGTCGGCCTCTTCCAGCAAAGGCCGTCGCAGGGCTGGGGCACCGTCGAGCAGCTGACGGACCCCGTCTACGCCACGAACGCCTTCTACGACGCCCTCGCGCAGGTCGACGGCTACGACACGATGGAGATCACGGTCGCCGCGCAGGAGGTGCAGCGCTCGGCCTACCCCGACGCCTACGCCGACCACGAGAAGGACGGCCGGACGCTGGCCTCCGCGCTGACCGGCAACTCGCCGGGCGCCCTGTGGTGCGAGGTGCCGGGCGACGCCGACGAGGCCAGCGACGAGCTCGACGAGACCGGCCTGGTGCCGCGCGCCACCGTCGTTCGCCGTGACCTCGAGCAGCGCTTCGGCCAGCTGTCGCTCGGTGGGTTCGAGCCGGGCGGCGTCTCGAGCGGCCACATGGAGGGATCGGCCCACTACGAGGGGCGGGCCGTCGACGTGTTCCTCCGCCCGATCAACGCCGAGAACACCAAGCGGGGCTGGGCGATGGCGTCCTACCTCGTCGCCAACGCCGACCGCCTCGACATCAGGACCATCATCTTCGACGACCGGATCTGGCAGGCCGGGTCGTGGGCGGGCGACGGGTGGCGCGACTACCGCGTGCCGTCGTCGTCGGGCGGCGACCGGGCGATCCTCGAGCACCGCGACCACGTCCACGTGGACGTCTTCGACTGACTCCTCAGCCGCGCAACCGCGCTGCGGCCGCCTCGACCCGCTCGTCAGCGGCCGTGAACGCGACGCGTACGTGCTCGCGTCCCGCGGCGCCGTAGAACTCGCCGGGCGCCACGAGGATGCCCTGCTCGGCCAGCTCGGAGACCGTGGTCCAGCAGTCCTGGCCGCGGGTCGCCCAGAGGTAGAGCGAGGCCTCGGAGTGGTCGATGCGGAAGCCCGCGGCCTCGAGCGCCGCCCGCAGGGTCGCGCGCCGGGCGGCGTAGCGGGCGTGCTGCTCGGCGACGTGGTCGTCGTCCTCCAGCGCGGCGATCATCGCGCGTTGCTGGGGCGCGGGCATCTGGAGGCCGAGGTTCTTGCGGACCGCGAGGAGCTCGCCGACAACCGCGGGGTCACCGGCGACGAAGGCGCAGCGGTAGCCCGCGAGATTGGACCGCTTGGACAGCGAGTGGACGGCGAGGATGCCGTCCAGCGAGCCGCCGTTGACCTGCGGGTCGAGCACCGACAGGGGCGCGTCACCCTCCCAGGCGCACTCGAGGTAGCACTCGTCGGAGACCAGCAGCGTGCCGCGCTCGCGGCACCAGTCGACCACCTTGCGCAGGTGCTCCAGCGGCAGCACCCGGCCACTGGGGTTGGCCGGGCTGTTGATCCACAGCAGCCGCGGCGTGCGGGGGCCGAACGCGGTCAGCGAGTCGGTGGCGAGGCTGTCGGCGCCCGCGAGCGCCGCGCCGACCTCGTACGTCGGATAGGCCAGGGCCGGGTAGCCGACGAGGTCGCCGGCACCGATGCCGAGGTGCACCGCCATCGAGGCGATGAGCTCCTTGGAGCCGATCACCGGCAGCACGCCGTCGAGCCCGAGCCCGCTCACGCCGTGGCGGCGGGCCAGCCAGTCGATCGCTGCCCGACGGGTGGCCTCGAGGCCGATGGTCGTCGGGTAGCCCGGCGAGTCCGCAGCCTCGCGCAGCGCGTCCTGGACGACCTGCGGGGTCGGGTCGACCGGGGTGCCCACCGACAGGTCGCACACCCCGTCGGCGTGCGAGCGGGCCGTGGCCGCGTGGGTGGTGAGCTTGTCCCAGGGGAAGTCCGGGAGCCGCTGCGAGACGAGTGGCTTCGAGGCTCGCTCCGCTCGCACCTCAGCCACCGAAGGCGCAGGTCACTCGTCGTGCTCCTGCGGGGGCAGCGCGGCGACGAGCTCGTGGTCCTTGTCGATGACGCCCATCTTCGCGGCGCCGCCGGGCGAGCCGAGGTCGTCGAAGAAGTGGACGTTGGCGTCGTAGTAGCCCTTCCACTCCTCCGGGGTGTCGTCCTCGTAGAAGATCGCCTCGACCGGGCAGACCGGCTCGCAGGCGCCGCAGTCGACGCACTCGTCGGGGTGGATGTAGAGCATCCGCTTGCCCTCGTAGATGCAGTCGACGGGGCACTCGTCGACGCACGCGCGGTCCTTGAGGTCGACGCACGGCTGGGCGATGACGTAGGTCACCGGATCCTCCTGAGGGGGCACGGGGTGGGACGCGGTCAACCTTAGTATCTCGCCATGACCGATGCGCCGGAACCCCAGTCGTACGAGACTGGCGTGGGCAGCCACGGTCTCGGTCCCCACGTCGTCGGGCAGCGTGTCGTGGTGCGCCACCTGCTCCCCGACGGCCGCGCCACCGACGTCCTCGGCACCTGCACGGAGTGGGGCGCGGACTCGCTCACGGTCGATCGGGAGGGGCACGGCCCCGTGGCGATCCGCGTGGCAGACGTGGTCACCGGCAAGCCGGTGCCGCCGCGCGCATCGGTGCGCGCCCGCGTCGCCGCGCAGGAGGTCGAGCAGCACGTCGCTGCCCTGTGGACGTCGATCACGACCGAGCCGCTCGGGCAGTGGCAGCTGCGGGCCTCTCCCCCGCACGGCGGCCGGCTCCGCCGACGCGGCAACTCCGCGCTCGCCATGGACGACCCGGGCATCGGGTGGGCGGACGCCGCGTGGGGCGTACGCCGCTTCTACGACGCCCTCGACCAGGTGCCGACGGTGCAGGTGCAGCGCGGTTCGCAGGTCGAGCAGACGCTGGCACCCCTCGGGTTCGCGCCGATGGGCGACGGCGACGCGCACGCCCAGCTGGCGTCCGTGGCGCGCGCGCTGCGGTCGGTCCGACCGGCTGCTCCCGACGTCCCGGCCGAGGTCGAGGAGCTGCCGGGCTCCGTCGCGGTGGCGCTGGACGGAGGTGCTGCCTCCGGGCGCGGGGTGCTGTCCGGGGACTGGCTGCTGGTCGAGTCGCTCGTGGTGGACCCCGCCCACCGGCGCCGGGGCCTGGCCACCGCCGTGCTGGCGGAGGTCCTCGACTGGGGTGCCTCGCTCGGCGCGACCACGGCGCTGCTGCACGTCGAGACCGACAACGCCGGCGCGATCGCGCTCTACGAGCAGCACGGCTTCACCACGCACCACACCAACCGCTACCTCGTCGCGCGCTGAGGAAAACCGGTCGCCTCGACCCGCCGGGTCGACCTACGCTCCTGTCCGACGACGCGGGGCGTGACGAACCCCCTCCTCCCCGGAGGCAGAGCAGCGCCGTCCGTGCGTACGACGTCACCGACGAGAGGCCGGCACCTACGGGACCGCCGGCGAAGGTGTGGTGGCACCGCGACCCAGCCCTCCGCCCACACCTCCTGGGCCTCACCACGCCAGGAGGAATCCATGAGAACGCTCTGCCACGACCTGTCCAGCACCGCCCCCGGGTCCCCGGTGGTCCTCGAGGGCTGGGTGCACCGGCGCCGCGAGCTCGCCCGCGTGACCTTCCTCGTCCTGCGCGACCGCAGCGGCCTGGCCCAGGTGGTGCTGCCGGCCGGCGCCGGCCTGCCGCCCGAGGAGACGACCGTCCGGGTCACCGGCACCGCCACCGCCAACGCGCAGGCGCCCGGCGGCGTCGAGGTCACGCAGGCGTACGTCGAGTCGCTGACCGACGACGCCGCGACACCTCCCGCCGAGCTGTGGCGCCCCTCGCTCGACGTCTCGCTGCCGACGCTGCTCGACCACGCCCCCGTGCTGTGGCGCCACCCCGCGCAGAAGGCGCGCTGGGAGCTCGCCGCGGCGTCGCTGCGCGGCTTCCGGGCCAGCCTCGACGCGCTGGGCTTCACCGAGGTCGCCACCCCGAAGATCGTCGCGACGGCCACCGAGTCCGGCTCGTCGGTCTTCACCGTCGACTGGTTCGGGCGTCCTGCCCACCTGGCGCAGAGCCCGCAGTTCGCCAAGCAGCAGCTGGTCGGGGTCTTCGAGCGGGTCTACGAGGTGGGGCCGGTCTTCCGCGCCGAGCCCCACGACACGGTGCGCCACTTGGCGGAGTACCGCTCGCTCGACGTCGAGCTCGGCTTCATCGAGGACCACCGCGACGTGCTTCGGGTCCTGCGCGAGGCACTGGCCGGGATGGTCGGCGCGGCGGCGGAGGCGGAGCAGGCCCTGGCGCTCACCGGCGCCCGGCTGCCCGTCGTACCGGAGGAGATCCCCGTCGTCCACTTCGCCGACGCGCTCGCCCTGGTCGGGGCACCGGCGGACGAGCCCGACCTCGCGCCCGAGCACGAGCGGGCGCTGGGTGCGTGGGCGCTGGCCGAGCACGGCAGCGACTTCGTCGCCGTCGAGGGCTACCCGATGGCGAAGCGGCCGTTCTACACGCACCCGCAGCCCGGGGACGAGCGGTGGTCGAACTCCTTCGACCTGCTCTTCCGCGGTCTCGAGCTGGTCACCGGAGGCCAGCGGCTGCACCGGCCGGGCGACTACGAGCGCGCGATCCGGGCACGTGGCGAGGAGCCGTCGGCGTACGAGTCCTACCTCCAGGCCTTCCGCCACGGGATGCCGCCGCACGGCGGGTTCGCGATCGGGCTCGAGCGTTGGGTGGCCCGCCTCGTGGAGGCGGCCAACGTCCGCGAGGTCACGCTCTTCCCGCGCGACCTGCACCGGCTGGCGCCGTAGGCGGCCTACTCGTCGGCGGCGTCGGGGTTGGTGCAGATGACGGTGTCGCTCGGCGTGTAGGTGGTGCGGAAGACCTCGTCGTCGCGGGTCTCGGTGTTCGCCCCGACCGGTCGGAAGTAGCGCACGACGTCTACGTCGAAGCCGCCGTAGCCCTCGTTGGGGTAGCAGTCGGGGGTGTCGAGGCGACGTACCTCGGGCTGGGTGAGGTTGTAGCGGCCGCTTGTCGTCGTGGTGATGTCCCAGTGCTTCGTCGAGTACATCGTGACCGTCACCGCGCCGGACGACGACGGCGTGGAGTTGGTGAACGAGGTGTCGACGAGCACGCCGTAGGGGGTGTCGTTGGTGAAGCGCAGGTCGATGGCCCCCCACGCGACCGTGGCCTCGCGGCCGACCGGGTAGCGGTCGATGTAGAAGGAGTGCGGCTTGTGCTCGACGTCCTCGAGGCCGGCGAAGAACATCGCGTTGAACAGCGTGGTCGCCATCTGGGAGACACCGCCGCCGAGGTCCTCCACGAGGATGCCGTCGTTGATGACGAACCCCTCGGTGAAGCCGTTGGCCTCGGTGCGCTCCCCGACGATGTCGTTCATCGAGAAGGTCTCGCCCGGCTTCAGAAGGGTGCCGTCGATGATCTCCGCGGCGCGGCCGATGTTGATGTTGCGGTACTCCGCGTAGGGGAAGTAGGTGGTGAAGGACGAGACCTCCTCGCGGACCTTCAGCGCCCGCGCCTCCTTGGTGGTGAAGTCCGGCTTCGCGACCGTGGCGGTGAGGTCGATGCGGCGCTCGCCCTGCGGACGGGCGACCGCGTCGAGGAAGCCTGCCTCGAGCTCGGCGGGGTCGAAGGTCACGCCCGGACGGGCCGGCACGACCTGCGGGCGCCCGTCGACGAGGGCGACGGTCGCGTCGACCGGGGCGCCGCTGGTGACCCGGGTGTCGACGACCGCGGTCAGCGCCTTCGCGTCGAGGGTGGGCACGAGCTCACCGTCGGTGGCGACCAGGCTCAGCGCGGCGGTGTAGTCCTCGGGGAAGACCTTGACCTCGGAGCCCTCGAACACCAGCGTCACCGGCGCCGCGACAGCGGGTGAGGCGAAGCCGTCGAGCGCCTCCTGCACGTCACCGGCGTCGATGTCGGGGGCGACCTCCGACATCTCGAGCGCGACCACCTCCGGGGAGTCCTCGAGGTAGGCCTCCTGCAGCGCGGCGAGGGTCTCGCTCGGGTCGAGCGCCTTGCCCGTGCGCGCCTTGGTGGTGCGGATGTCGATGCCGTCGAAGGTGACGGCGCCGTCGCGGGGCGTGGCGCCGTGCTGCTGGTCGAGCTCGGCGAGCTGGGCGTCGTACGCCGTCTCGTCGACCTCCACCTCGGCCTCGAAGTCGTCGCCGCCGGTGAAGTAGTTCCACAGGCGCACCGGGTCCCAGCTGCGCTCGCCGCCGGCCTCGGCGACCGAGGCGTCGTAGTCGACCGCCAGGCCCGCGCGGGCCGGGTCGATCGCGACCTGCTCGCCCTCGATGGTGGTGGCGATAGGCCGGTTCACCCGGTCGGCCAGCCCTGCCTGCAGGCGCTGCGCGGCCTCGCCCTGCGGGTGCCCGCCGATGCGTACGCCGGACACGGTGGTGTTGCGCGGCACCTTGTCGCCCGCGACGTAGTGCGCGGCGACGTAGAGCCCGCCGAACAGGACCACGAGGCCGAGCAGCAGCCACACGACGACAGAGGCGCCAGCCTTGTCGCGGGGCTGGCCGTCGGGACGCTGCTGGTTCTTCGGCACGCCGCGAGTTTAGGTCGCCGTGCGCCGAACCCCGTGATCCCCGGAACGGTCCGCGGGGCGCCGACGACCTGACGCGACCGTCGCGAGGGCGGCGAGGAGCAGGACCGCGGAGCCGGCGAGGAAGGACCAGCCGGCGGTGTCGGCGGAGATCAGGAAGCCGCCGGCCGGGCGCTCCAGCGCGCCGCGTACGACGGGGACCGACCACCCGAGGGCGAAGGCGAGGCGGACCACCCCGGGCGGCAGCCAGGCCAGCACGACGAGGCCGGTGACCATCGCGAGGGCGAGTCCCCACCACTGCTGGTGCAGCAGCGTCCCTGCGGCACCGGAGACGGCGCCGACGAGCAGGGCGGCCGGCACAGCGGCCAGCGGCCTCACAGACCTGCGAAGAGGTCGTCCTCGAAGCCGTCCGCGTCGATCGGGCCGGGGGTGCCCTTGACGAGGCGGTAGAACTCCTCCGACCACCACGCGTGGCCGCTCTCGGCGCCCGAGAAGAAGCCCCCGTCCGTCTCCACCTGCGTGTCGTGCTTGGCGAGGGCGTCCATCTTGCGCTGGACCGTCTTCGAGCCGTCGACGCGGGCGCTGATGAGCTCGTCAGGGGTCACGAAGGCAGGCAGCTTGCCGTCGGGCTCCATGCCCTTGAAGGTCTCGGTGTCGCCCGACTCGCGCAGCGCCCGCAGGCTCGCGCGCATCCGGGACTCGCTCATCGCCGTCCAGTAGATCTTCGCGATGTCGTGCGGTTCGCCGAGCTCGCGCTTGTAGGACGGCGCGGCGGCCAGCTGGGCGGCGTACATGGCGACGCGGTGGGCCTGGATGTGGTCGGGGTGGCCGTAGCCGCCGAACTGGTCGTAGGTCACCAGCACCTGGGGCCGGACCTCGCGGATGACCTTCACCAGCTCGTCGGCGGCCTCGTTGAGGTCGGCGGTCCAGAAGGCGTTGTCGGGGATCTCCTCGGCCGCGACCGCGTGGCCGTCCTCGTGCCAGGCCATGCCGGAGTCGTGGAAGCGGCCGAAGCCGCCGAGGAAGCGGTGGTCGGTGACGCCGAGGACCTTCATCGCCTCGTCGAGCTCGCCGCGACGGTGCTCGCCCAGGCCGCCCTTCTCCTCGAAGGCCAGGTGCGACAGGTCCGGCACCAGCACCTCACCCATCTCACCGGCGGTGCAGGTGACGAGGGTGACGCCGACGCCCTCGTCGACGTAGCGGGCCATGGTGGCTCCGGTGCCGATGCACTCGTCGTCGGGATGGGCGTGGACGAGCAGGATGCGGCGGTCGGTCATGTTTCCTCAGCCTAGGTCGGGGCGCTTGATGCGCTTCGGCGCGGTCGGGAGGTGCAACGGCGGGAGGGGGTCGCTGTGTTCCGCACCCGTGCCGGGACCTCCGTCGTCCTCGTCGAGCCAGCCGTCGTGGGTGTCCACCAGGACCTCCAGCATGAAGGCCGGGGCGTCGCTCACGACCGCCCACGGGTGGTCCTCGTCGTCGTCCTCGCCCGCCAGCCGCTCACGCTCGACGTGCGCCTCGAAGCCGTCGGCACGCAGCCGCGCGACGACCGCCTGCGCGTCGTCCTCGTCGAAGAAGATCGCCCTCACGGGGGTGATTGTGCCCCGCCCCCGGCTGGCTAGGGTCACCCCATGTCCACCGCGTCCGAGATGCCGTACGTCGAGGGGGTGCACCTGCAGCGCACCGACGAGAACGTGCGGGAGATCGCCGCCCTCGCCGAGCTCCTCGGCGAGCCCGCCGGCCTCGGGGGGCTGCTCGCCGACCTGAAGTACCGCGTCCGGCGCGCCCGTGTGCCCCGGCTGCTCGGGCGCGCGGTGCGGGAGGCGTGGCGCTGGGACGACTACGACGAGCGGGACGAGCAGTGGTACCCCCAGGGCATCTCGACGAGCGCCGACGCCTCCGACACCGAGGACGTCGACGGCCGCCGGGTGCTGGTCACGACGTGGTACTCCACGGGCCGCGACGGCACCAAGCGCGGGTCGCGGGTGACCTTCGTCGACCTCGACGCGGGCACCTACCGCCACGTGCTGCTGGTCTCCCCGGTGCTCGACGAGGACGGCCGCCTGGTGCTGCGGCCGATGAACATCCACGCCGGCGGCATCGTCTGGGCCGGCCCCTACCTGCACGTCGCGGCCACCAGCCGCGGCTTCGTCACCGCCCGCGTCGACGACATCATGCGGGTCCCCGGCGACGACGACCACCCGGACCGTCTCGGCGTCGACGGCACCGCGGTCCACTCCTTCGGCCACCGATACGTCCTGCCGGTGCGGTTCACCCACCAGGCCTTCACCGACGAGGGCCACGAGAAGCTGCGCTACTCCTTCATGTCGCTGGACCGGAGCTCGGACCCGCCGGCGCTCGTCGCGGGCGAGTACGCCCTGCGCGCCGGCGCGACCACCCGCCTGGCCCGCTACCCCCTCGACCCGACGACGTGGCAGCTCTCAACCGGCGACGACGGGTTCTCCCGGCCGCTGGCCCTCGACAACGGCGGGGTGCGCCAGATGCAGGGCGCGGTGATCGCCGCCGGACGGTTCCACGTCACCGTCTCCCACGGACCCTGGATGCCCGGCAGCGTGTACGCCGGTCGGCCCGGGGCGATGCGGCAGCGCCGCTGGGCGCTGCCGATGGGCCCGGAGGACCTGTCCTACTGGCCGTCCACCGACCGCATCTGGTCGCTCACCGAGCACCCGCGACGGCGCTGGATCGTCGCGATGGAGCGGGCCTGGTTCGACTGACTCACGACTGGCTCGGTGCTGACTCGCGGTTGAGTCGCTGGGAGACTCACGGGAGAGGACGAGGCGGGGCCGCCGCCGCGACACGCCCGGGATACGGGTTGAGTCTCTGGGCGACTCAACCGCAAGCGCGCAGGTCAGGCGCGTGTCAGGCGCGGGGTTGCATCGCCAGCTGGCGGCTCTGGGCGACCAGGCGGTCGGCAGAGTCCCAGACCTCGCAGTCCTCCTCGAACATGCCGCCGGCGATGTTGCGGGTCCGGTGCGAGACCCGGAGCCACCCCGGCGCCGGGACGGCGCGGACGTGGACGGTGAGCTCCAACGTCGGGGCCCAGCCGGGCCGGCCGAGGTCGAAGGTGACCGGCGGCAGCGCGTCGCAGACCATGAGCAGCCCGACCGGGTCGACGTCGTGGCCGTCGGCCATCCGGAACCAGGCCTGGATGTGGCCGCGACCGCTGGGAGCGCCCATGGCCCAGCCGATGGACGTCGGGTCGAAGCGCATGTCGAAGCGGTCCATCACCGGAGCCACGCGGCGCGTCTCCTCCGGCGCGAGCGAGCCGGGCACGCACTCCTCGAGCGGGGGCAGCCGCGGGGGTTCGGCCGTGGTGGCGACGTCGTCCGGCATGGCGCGCAGGTCGCCGTACGTCGCCAGGACACTGATGCGGGTGGCCCCCTCCTGGGCGAGCTCCGCCGACACTGTCGCGACGGAGCCGCCCTCGCGCATCACCCGGGTCGAGACCTGCGCGGCTCCCGGCCGTGCGGCAGACAGGTAGTGGGCGCTCACCGCGAGCGGGTGCGGCTTCGCCGGGACAGCCTCGGCGATCGCGGTTCCGACCACACCGAGGAGGTAGCCGCCGTTGACGCCCCCGCCCACGAGCCAACCGGCGTCGAGGTCGGCGCCGAAGAGTCCGTCGCCGGTCGCGGTCAGGGCGGTGTGGGTGTCCCACTCGGAAGGCATGGACCCGAGCCTAGGTCGAGGGAGCCTCAGCGCGCCCGGAGCCACTCCGCGACCACGGGCAGCCCACCGACCCAGTCGAGGCGGGCGGCGTACATCGACCGGAGCCCGCGCTGGCGCGGCTTGTGGTCCCACTTGCCCTTGCCGGCGCACGGGAGCGTGGTGCCGCGGCAGGTCCAGCCGTGCAGGAAGGCGAGCGTGCGCCCGTCGGGCGTCTCGACCAGGTCGGCGCCGCCCGGGCCGCACAGCCCGGTGGTGGCGGTGTCGAGCAGGGTCCCGCTCTCCGCGAGCGTCCAGTCGAGCAGCGCGGTCGAGCGCAGCCAGCGGGTGCGGTAGCCGCAGCGGGTCCAGTCCCCCTCCGAGATGAGCAGCACGTAGCCCTCGGGCCGCGGTGTGAGCACGGGGTTCTCGATCACGCCGGGCGAGCGCACCAGCTCCACGCTGGTCGCTCCTGTGCCCACCGACTGCCCGTCGCGCGTCAGCGCCACGATCCGCAGCGTGGAGGGGATCCGGTCGGTCTTGTAGAGCAGGTAGGCCATGCCGTCGATGTCACGGAAGAAGGACGGGTCGATCACGCCGGCGCGGGGCAGCGTGGGGTCGCGCGGCAGCAGCGGGTCCTGGGCGGTCGGCGTGCCGGCGTAGGACGGGCAGACGAGCGGGGCGCGGCCGACCGGGCGGAACGGCCCGCGCGCCGAGGTCGAGCGGGCGACGCCGATGCAGCGCCCGTGCTCGCCCGTCCCCTTCACCGGGGTGGCGTAGTAGAGCAGCCAGCGACCGCGCACCCGGGCCACGTCGACCGCCCAGATGCCGCCGTCGCGCGACCACGAGGGACGGTGGGACAGCAGGCTGCCCCCTCGTCGCCACGGGCCGTCGGCGCTGCGCGACCACGCGTGCGGCACCCGGTCGCCCGTCGCGTACGCCACCAGCCCGCCCGGCGCGGACACGACCGCGGGGTCCGGGAAGTCGACGTCGAGGACAGGTCGCGGCACGGGGTCGGCGGCGAGGGCGGGCCCCGCGACGGACAGGACCCCAGCGGTCAGCAGCAGCACGAGCAGGCGTACTGCTCCCCGGATCGGCACCGGGGGAACCTACCCCGTCGGGTGGTCCCTCAGGGCCGCAACGTGGCAGGAAGCGTCTCGAAGCCGCGCAGGATGCGGGTCTCGCGCCGCCGCGCCCCCGGCTCGAGGCGCAGGTCGGGGAAGCGCTGCCAGATCGCCCGCAGCCCCACCTCGCCCTCCATCCGCGCCAGCTGGGCGCCGAGGCAGTGGTGGCGACCTGCGGAGAAGGCGATGTGCTCGCGTGCGTTGACCCGCGCGACGTCGAAGCGGGTCGGGTCGGCGAAGACCTCGGGGTCGCGGTTGGCGCCGGCGAGGATCGCGGTGACCATCGAGCCCGCGCGCACCGGCTGTCCGGCCACCTCGGTGTCCCGCACCGCCATCCGGCCGGTCAGCAGCACCGGCGGGTCGAGGCGCAGGGCCTCCTCGACGACGTTGGTCCACAGCGCCGGGTCGTCGACCACCCGCGCGCGCTCGCCGGGGTGGTCGTGGAGCAGCGCGATGCCGTTGCCGAGCAGGTTCACCGTGGTCTCGAAGCCCGCGGCGAGCACGAGGCCCGCCGTCGCCTTGAGCTCGGTCTCGCTCAGACCGGCACCGTCGTCGCGTACGGCGACCAGCTGGCTGAGCAGGTCGTCACCGGGATGGCGCCGCAGGTGGTCGAGGTGGTGGCCGAGCCAGGCGTCGAAGTCCGCCAGCGCCCGCGACACCGAGCGGTAGCGCCGCAGCCCGAGCCCCAGGTCGAGGCTCGGCGCCGCCGCGGAGCCGAACTCCAGGACGCGGGCGCGGTCGCGCTCGGGCACCCCGAGCACCTCCGCGATGACGGTGACCGGCAGCTGCGCGCAGTAGGCCTCGACGAGGTCCACCGGGCCGGACGCGCGCGGCTCCAGGGCGGCGAGCAGGTCCGCGGCGATCTCCTCGGTGCGATCGCGCAGCCGCTCGACGGCGCGCATGGTGAACACGCGCGTGACCAGCCTGCGGTAGCGGGTGTGGTCGGGCGGCTCGGTGACCAGCAGCGACGGCGGCTCGACCGGGTGGAGGGTGGTCGGCGCCGCCCACCGCGCGATCCGCCCGACCGGCCCCTGGGTCGTCGGCAGGCCGGTGCGGAAGTCGTCGCTGGTGAGGAGGTGCCGTACGGCAGCGTGGCTGGTGGCGACGTGGCCGATCCGCGAGCGGTAGAGCGGACCGCGCGACCGGATCTCCTCGACGAGGTCGAAGACGTCGTCGGTGCCGAGCGCGTCGACGCGGATGAGCTGGGCCTGGAGGTCGCCGCGACCGGCGGCGCGGCGCAGCAGGAGCGTCGGCAGGCCGTGCGCGACACCCCAGTGGACCGTCGACCTCATGCGCCCCACCTCATGCGTCGAGACTATCCGCGCCCTGCCTAGGCTGGCGGGCATGTGGCTGCTGATCGACCTCCTGCTCGTCGGCGTCTTCGCGGTCGTCGGTCGGCTCAGCCACTACGGCACCCTGACGGCGGGTGGCTGGTGGTCGACGGCCTGGCCCTTCCTCGTCGGCGCGCTGCTCGCCCGGGCTGCGCTGGCCGCGACCCGTCGCCCGCCCGCGGCGGTGACCTCGGGCGTGGTGGTCTGGCTCGGGGCGCTCGTCGGCGGCATGGTGCTGCGGCAGGCCGCGGGGCAGGGCACGGCGACGGCCTTCGTCGTCGTCGCGACACTGGTCCTCGGCGCACTGCTGGTGCTGCCCAGATTGGTGGCCCGACTGGCGGTGTCTAGAGTCGGCGCACGTGCCCGACGCTGACACCCGCCCCACCCGCAGCGCCGCTGTCCCGTTCGGGCTCCTCCTCGCCGCCGTCGTCCTCGTCTCCCTCAACCTGCGCGCCGGCGCGTCCTCGCCCGGACCGGTCCTGGAGGAGGTGCGCGAAGGTCTCGGCATGACCGCCGGTGTGGCCGGCGCGATGACCGGGCTGCCGGGCCTGTGCTTCGGCCTGGTCGGGGCGCTGGCCGTCGGGTTCGCGCGCCGGGTCGGGATGACCGCGTCCGTCGCGGTCGGCCTCGCCGCTGCTGCGGTCGGGCTGCTGCTGCGGGTGGCGACCGACAGCGTGCCGATCTTCCTCGTCCTCACCGTGCTGGCGCTGGCCGGCATGGCCGTCTGCAACGTGATCGTCCCGGCGTGGATCAAGGCCCACGGCCACGCCGTGGTGCTGATGACCGTCTACGGCACCGGCCTCGTCGTCGGCGCCACGCTCGGCGCGCTCGTCACGGCGCCGGTCACCGAGGCGACCGGATCGTGGCGCGTCGGGCTCGGCATGTGGGGCCTGGTCCTCCTGGTGGCCGCCCCGCTGTGGGGCTGGTTGGCGCTGCGCGAGCGCCGCTCGCCGTCCGAGCACAACGTCAGCGGCGGTCCCGCCCCGAGCGGGCGCATCGCCCACTCGCGCACCGCGATCGCGCTGACCGTGCTCTTCGGGATCCAGTCGATGCACGCCTACGTCCAGTTCGGGTGGCTGCCCCAGATCTACCGCGACGCCGGGCTGTCCGCCTCGTCCGCGGGCGCGCTGCAGGCGCTGCTGTCGGGGGTCGGCATCCTGGGTGCCCTCGCCATGCCCACCGTCATCGCCCGGGACCGCGGCCTGCACGCCTGGATGGTGTCCTTCGGCGTCACCCTCTTCCTCGGCTACGCCGGGCTGCTCGTCGCCCCGGCCACGCTCCCGTGGTTGTGGGCGCTGCTGCTCGGCTTCTCCGGGCTCGCCTTCCCGACCGCCATCGCGCTCATCACCGCGCGCACCCGCCACCCGTCCGTCACCGCCCAGCTGTCCGGCTTCGTGCAGCCCATCGGCTACGCCCTCGCCGCGATCGGGCCCTTCGCGGTCGGGCTGCTCCACGACACGACCGGCGACTGGCAGCTGGTGCTCGTGCTGCTCGCGCTGACGTCCGTGCCGCTGACCCTCGCGGGCCTGCGCGTGGCGCGTCCGGCGTACGTCGACGACGAGATCTGAGCGACCCGCCGCCCCGTCTGTCAGGATCGGCCGCGTGAAGCAGTGGGTGGTGGTCGTCGGCGGCACCAACATGGACGTCGTCGCGCGCACGTCCGCCCCGCTCGTCCCCGCGACCAGCAACCCGGGCCGCACCCGCATCTCCCCCGGCGGGGTCGGGCGCAACATCGCCGCCTGCCTCGGCCTGCTCGGCGCGCCGGTGCGACTGGTGTCGGCGGTCGGCGACGACACCTTCGGCGACGAGGCGCTGCGGGTCACCGCGGCGTGCGGCGCGGACGTGGCGGCCGTACGCCGGGTGCCGGGCGCGACCGGCACCTACACCGCGGTCCTCGACGACCGCGGCGAGCTGGTGGCGGCGGTGTCCGACATGGCGGTGGTCGACGAGCTGGTCCTCGAGACCGTGCACCTCACCGACGCGGCGCTCGTCGTCCTCGACGGCAACCTCGCGCACACGCAGGCCACGCGTGTGGTCGCGGCCGCCGCGCAGGCAGGGGTGCCGCTGGCCTTCGAGCCGGTCTCGGTGGCGAAGGCCGCCCGGCTGGCCGACCTGGTGCACGACCTGTTCCTCGTCACGCCGAACACCGACGAGCTCGCGGCGCTGACCGGCCGCGCCGCGACGGACTGGCGCGACTCGATCGCCGACCTCCATGCCCGTGGCGTCGAGCACGTGTGGGTCCGCCACGGGGCCGACGGCTCGTGGATGTGCAGCCGCGGGAGCGACCCGGTGCACCTGCCCGCCGTCCCTGCCGAGGTCGTCGACGTCACCGGCGCCGGTGATGCCATGCTCGCCGCCTGGGTCGCGGCGTGGCTGCGCGGCGACGACCCCGTCGAGGCGGCACGCGACGGCCACCGGGCCGCAGCCGCGACCATCGAGTGCCCCCACACCGTCCGGCCGGACCTGGCCGAGGCCATGCACCACCTCACGAGGGAGCACCGTTGAACCTGACCGTCACCGACGAGGTCCGCGACGCGCTCGCGTCCGGGCAGCCCGTCGTCGCGCTGGAGAGCACGATCATCAGCCACGGCATGCCCTACCCGCAGAACGTCGAGATGGCCCGCACCGTCGAGGGGATCGTCCGCGAGGGCGGCGCCGTCCCCGCGACGATCGCCGTCCTGCGCGGTCGGCCCACCATCGGGCTGTCCGCCGACGACCTCGAGCTGCTCGCCTCCGACGACTCGGTCATCAAGGTCTCCATCCGCGACCTGCCCTACGTCGTCTCGCGCGGCCTGCACGGCGCGACGACCGTCGCCTCGACGATGCGGCTCGCGGCCCTGGCCGGCATCGGCGTCTTCGTCACCGGCGGGCTGGGCGGGGTGCACCGCGGCGCGGAGACGACGTACGACGTCTCGGCCGACCTCACCGAGCTGTCCACCACGTCGGTGGCCGTGGTCTGCGCCGGAGTGAAGAGCATCCTCGACATCGGCCTGACCCTGGAGAAGCTCGAGACCCTCGGCGTCCCGGTCGTCGGCTACGGCACCGACGACTTCCCGTCGTTCTTCTCCCGCTGGTCGGGCTTCGCCGCGCCGATGCGCCTCGACTCCCCCGCCGACGTCGCCGCGCTGATGCGCGCCAAGTGGGACCTCGGGCTGGCCGGCGGGGTCGTCGTCGCCAACCCGATCCCGGAGGAGTCGGAGATCCCGGCCGAGGACATCGGCGCGATCATCGACCGCGCGCTCGCCGACATGGACGCCCTCGGCATCCGCGGCAAGGACGCGACCCCCTACCTCCTGGGGAGGATCGTCGAGATCACCGAGGGCAGCTCGCTGACGGCCAACATCGCGCTCGTGGAGCACAACGCGCGCCTCGGCGCGGCGATCGCGCGGGAGTACGCGGCTAGTTGACGACGACCTCGTAGGTGCGGCGACGGCGGTCGCTGGGCACCACGAAGAACACCGTCGGGCTGAAGCCGCGGCGCCGCAGCGTGTAGGTGCCCTGCGGCGGGCCCGGCGTGGCCCGGCGGAAGGTCAGCGCGAACGAGCGCTGCTCACCGCGGGCGGCGTGGGTGAGGTCGGTGACGCGGGTGAGCTTCACCGACCAGCTCCTCGTGCCGTCGGTGAGCTGGAACTTCCGGCCGCGCAGCCGGGTGAAGCGGCGACGGGTGTAGAGGTCGCGGGCCGCGGCGGCTGCGGCGGCCTCGACGGCCGGGCCGACGGCGAGCGCTGCGGCACCGGTGGCGCCGGCTCCCAGGACGGTTCTGCGGGACAGGTTCATGGCGTGCTCCGGGGGTCGTGGAGGGACGGGGCTAGCATCGGCGCGTGACGAGGATCGAGTGGCTGACCCACGAGCACTTCGCTCCTCTGGTCGGTCAGGACATGACGGTGGAGACGGACGCGCACGGCGCCCTGACCATGCGGCTGGTGGAGGCGACGGTGGGCACGCAGCCCGGCGGCCCCGGACCGGAGGGCCAGCAGCGGCTGCAGTTCTCGCTCGTCCTCCTCGGACCGGCCGAGCAGGTCCTGCCGCAGGGCACGTACGCCGTGACCCACGACGCGGTGGGCGAGCAGCACCTGTTCCTGGTGCCGCTCGGTCGCGACGCCGCGGGCGTGCGCTACGAGGCCGCCTTCGCCTGACGAGGGCGCAGGGCTCATCCGGTCCACTCCATCCGGCGGTAGACGCCGAGGTCCTCGGCGACCGCGAAGCCCAGCCGGGCGTAGAGCCCGGCGGCGCGGTTGTGGGCCTCGACGTGGATGCTGACGATCCGTCCGGTGGCCCGCGCCTCCGCGACGAGGTCGCCGAGGAGCCGCCTGCCGATCCCGGCGCCGCGGGCGTGCGGGACCAGGGAGATGTCGACGACGCGGATGTCACCGGGGCGGCGGTCGACGATGAGCCTGCCGACCGGTCGGCCGTCGACCTCGACGATGTCGAAGGACCCGTGCGGGTTGAGCCGGCGGTACTCGGTGTCCTGAGCGGTGAACTGCATCCGCACGAAGGCCTCGAGCTGGCCCGGCGCCCACGACACCTGCGCCAGCTCCTCCTCGCGGGTGGAGCCGTAGAGACCGACGAGGAACTCGCGGTCGGCGTCGGTCGAGGGGCGCAGCGTGACCTCGGCGACGCGGCCCTCGGCGGTGGTGGCCACGCGGGTCACGTCCTCGGCGGGAAGACGCCCTGGAGGGCGATGTTGAAGTAGAAGGTCAGGTAGGGCTGCATGTTGTTGTGCGGCTGGTCACCGCCGGCCGGGGCCAGTGACTGCGTGGCCATCGGCACCGGGTTGTCCGGGGTGTCGCGGTAGACGACGTTGTTGGCGCGGCCGAGCACCCGGTCGCTGCCCGGCGTCTGCAGGATCGCCGGTCCGGCGCTGGCGTTGACGGCGTGGCTGTGCGACGGGATCTCGCTCTCGAGCAGTGCCACCGCCTCGGTGCCCGACGCCTCGCCGAGGTCGTGGAGGCTGAGCCCGGGGCCCTGGCCGGGGTGCATCGGGGCGCGCCCCTGGAGGTCGGGCAGCGCGAAGTTGGACTTGCCGTCGCCGCCGTACGTCGTGCCGAGCAGCGAGAAGAGGGCGGTGTTCTGCGACAGCGGCAGGAGCTGGCCGTCGCACCACGCCCAGCCCCTGGGCGCGAAGTTGAACGGGAAGATCCGGATCTCCGCCACGAACGGGTCTGCCATGGGTGGTCCTTACGTCGGGGAGGGGAAGATGCCGAAGAGCGAGATGATGTGGCTGATGCAGAGGTAGGGCTGCATGTTGGTGTGCGGCTGGGAGCCGCCGACCGGCCCCACGGACTGCGGGGACAGCGCCGCTGACGCGGGCCCCGGGCGGTAGAGGTTCGCCGAGCCGCTCGCCGCCAGGACGCTGCCCACAGGACTCGCGGCCGAGCCCACGGCGGTGCTCGCGAGCAGGGGGTGGACGTGTGCGGGGATCTGCTGGGCCGTCAGCGTGATCTCCTCGGCGCCACCGGTCTCGGCGAGGATGAAGCCGTTGCCCTGGTGGATCGGGACGCGGCCGCGCAGGTCGGGCAGCGCGAAGGTGGACTCGCCGTCGCCGCCGTACGTCGTGCCGATGAGCTGGAAGAGGGTCTCGTTCTCCGAGATGGGCATCAGCTGCCCTTCGCAGAACATCCACCCGGCGGGTGCGAAGTTGCCGGCGAACATCCGGATCTCCCCCACGTAGGGCTGTGCCATGTCACGTCCTCAGTTCGGGCTCGGGAAGATGCCCTGCAGGGCGATGCAGAACGACAGGGTCAGGAACGGCTGCATGTTGAGGTGCGCCTGCGACCCGCCCGTGACGCCGTTGCTCGACGGATCCAGCGCGACCAGGTCCGACGGCGGGCCGTAGACCTGGCTGGAGCGCGCCACGGCGTTGTCGGTGGGCAGGACCAGCGCGGCGTCGCTCGCGGACCCGGTCAGCGGGTGGGTGTGCGTCGGCAGCTCGGCCACGGACAGGGTGTGCGCCTGCTCGCCTCCCCGCTCACCGAGCGTGTGGCTGCCACCCACGTGGATCGGCACCCGGCCCCGCAGGTCGGGCAGCGCGAAGTTGACCCGGCCGTCACCACCGAAGGTGGTGCCGAGCAGGCTGAACAGCGCCTGGTTCTGGTTGATCGGCAGGAGCTGGCCGTTGCACAGCGCCCAGCCCTTGGGTGCGAAGACGAAGCTCATCAGCCTGATCTCCGACAGGAACGGCTCAGCCATGTCGTCCTCCGGTCCTCTCGTACGTCATGGGGTGCCGACCGCCTGCGCGCAGGTGGTGGCGGTGGTCGCGGTCGGCTGGTTGCCGTAGGTGTCGAAGGAGAGCCCCGGGCTGGTGGGGTTCTTTCCGGCGAGGCTGGTCTGCACCGCGGCCACGGACGCAGCGTTGACGTCGGCGAAACGGAGGACGGCGGAGTAGAACCGGTCCATCGCGATGTCCGGGAGGCCCGGGCCGACCAGCTGCTGGAGGCCCGCGTTGTCCTCGAAGTCCACGCACACGTCGCTCGTGTCGGTCTCGATGCCGCCGGCGAAGACGTAGATGCCCTCGAAGATGTTGGGCGTGGCGTCGGAGGCACCGAAGGTGTTGCCGGCCACGGTGTAGTCCGCGTCGCCCGAGCCGTCGTTGTGGGAGAGCTCGAGGGCCCGTCCGCCCCAGTTGGCGATGAGGTTGTTGCGGATCTCCATGCGCGTGGTGCCGCTGCCGTGCGCCCAGCCCCAGATGCTCGACCCGCCGTCGACCTGCGGGTCGAGGGCTCCCGGCTGGGCGTCGTTGATGTCGTTGCCGACCACCCGCGCGTCGAAGGTGCCGGTGTGGGTGGCGAGCGTGTTCAGGATGATCTCCGCGCCGGAGGCGCTCTTGATGTCGTTGTTGGTCACGCTGGCCCGCACCACCGAGCCGCCACCGGCGTTGATGGACACCTGCGGACGTCCCGGGACGGCGTTGGCGCTGCCGCCGGACACGTCGTTGTCGTCGAAGGTCAGGGTCTGCGTCACCGAGGTCGCCGCATCGGCCTGCATCGAGAAGCCCGGGTCGGCGTTGAGCGAGAACACGCTGCGCTGGACCGTCGCGGTCATCGTCGAGCCCTGCTGGCCCAGCAGGCGCAGCCCGGCGTTGTTCTTCGAGTCGGTGAAGGTCGAGGAGTCGACGCCGAGGGTGGTCGTGCCGGTGGTGTTCCTGATGTGGGCGTTGGAGTCGGCCGAGCCGGAGACGACCGTCCGCAGGATCTGCGGCGTGCCGGTCACGTCGAGGTAGTCCAGGCCGCGCTCCTCCGCGCCGCCGGCGTGGCTGTTGCCGTTGCCGGTGACCAGCGAGTCGACCAGGTCGACGTCGTTGACCGTGGTCGCCCGGATGCCGTCGTCGCCGCCGTTGGCGACCCTCATCGCCGTCAGGCTCACGCCGCCCGGGACGTTGGAGAGCGACACCCCGGCGCCGGTGGAGGCCAGGACGGCGCCGCCGGTGCAGGTCGGGCTGGCGACGGTGCAGGACCCGCCGGTGCCGGCCACGACGAGCCGCCCGTTGGCGTTCGCCGTGCTGCTCAGCACGATGCCGTTCGCCGCACCGTTCGACGCGACCCGACGGAAGGTGAGGTCGTCATCGTGGATGGTGGTGGAGGTGACCGTCAGCGGGGTGCCGGTGGTGGCCTGCAGTGCGTTGGTGCCAGACGGGTCCAGGACCGCGACGGTGCCGCCGCCGGTGGCGGTGAACGCCGGCTGGGTCGTCGTACGGACCACGAGGCCGCCGTCGAGCCGCACGGTCGCACCGGAGTTGCTGCTCAGCAGCACTCCCAGCTCACCGCCGTCGCCGTCGCCGTTGTCGGTGACGGCGCCGTTGAAGTCCTTCACCCCGCCCGTCGTCCCGGTCACCCGGACCAGCCGGCCGACGTCGCTGGTGATGGTGCCGTCGTAGGTGACCGCGCCGCTGCCGCCGTCGAGGTCGAAGGCGACGCCACTGGCGGCGACGTCGGTGATCGTGCTGCCCGTCCCGGCGCGGAAGGTGCCGGTGCCGAGTCCCGCGAGGTTGATGCCGTCGGTCGTGCTGTTCACCGAGTCGACGTCGTCGAAGGACAGCGTCGCGCCGGAGGTGCCGGTCACGTCGATCGCCGGGCCGCCGTTGATCGACACGTCCGAGGTGCCCGCGGCGGGCACGGTGACGTTGCCGGCGTTGGAGAGCCGGAACGCAGCAGTCGCGCCGGTGAGCCCGGTGAGCGACAGGTCGCTCCCGGAGCCGTCCCCCAGCGAGACGGTGCCGGTCGTGCTGACCAGCGAGACGGCGCCGGTCGCGGAGCCGGTGACCGTGACGGCGGCCAGCACGCTGCCCGTGCCGAGCGAGGTGCCGGTGAGGTCGAGGGCCTTCGCGCCGGTGGTGGTCACGGTGTTGGCGCCCGCTGCGGTGCCGAGGTTGACCGTGCCGGCGTTGTTGAGCCGGATGCCGGTGGCGGCCGACGAGCCGCCGTTCTGGACCGTGAGGCCGCTGACGTCCCACGTGCCGGTGGTCGCGTCGAGCTCGAGGCCGGGCTGGGTGCCCACCGTCCCGGCGTCGACGATCCGTACGTCGTGGAGGGTGCCGTTGGCGGCCGAGGACCCGCCGAAGACGCCGCCCGCGCCCTGCGGGTCGACCTCGATACCCCGCACGGTGTTGCCGGTCGACAGGGTCACCACGTCGTTGCCGACGTCGGTGAGGGTCGGTCGGGCGGCAGGCGCGCCACTGCGCAGCTGCACCCCGGCGACGCTGAGGTCGGCGGCCTCGCCGATCAGGCGCTGCCCTGCCTTGAGGTCGAAGCCTGCGGCGTAGCCGGTGGTGGTGTCGTTGCCGTCGAAGAGGTAGATCGTGTGGTTGGCAGCCGACGCGCCCTGCGCCTGGGCGAGCGTGTCGAACGGCGCGCTGGCCGTGCCGGCGTTGCCGTCCGCGCTGTTGGAGACGTACCAGACACAGTCGGACAGCGTGATGGTCACGCGACCGGTGTCCGTGGCGGGCGAGGCACCGCCGTCGGAGACGGTGTAGTCGAAGAAGTCGCTCGTGTCCGTGCAGCTCGTGCCTGCGGCCGGGGTGTAGACGAAGTCGCCGTCAGCCTCGAGGAGGACCGTGCCGCCGTCGTTCGTGGGGAAGGTCCCCGCCGTCACGACCAACGGGCCCGGGCCGTCGACGTCGGTGTCGCCGGCGAGGACGTCGGCGGTCACGGTGCGGCTGGTGTGGCCCACGGTCGGGGCGCCGTCGCTCGGGTCGTCGCCGACCAAGGTGGTGTTGCCGATCGCGCCGGCGACGGTCTCGTCGTCGGCGACGGGCGCGTCGTTGACGCAGGTCACGGTCATCTCGACCGTCGCGCTCGACCCGCCGGTGAGCGTGTAGGTGAAGTCGTCGACCGCGTCGGCGACGGTGCAGTAGTTCGCGTCCGGGGCGTAGGTGAGCCCGGTGCCACCGCCCGTGATGACCACGGCGCCGTTGACGGGCTGCGTGACCGCGGAGATGGCGATCGGACCGCTGTCGACGTCGGTGTCGTTGGCGAGCACGCCGACCGCGCTCGCAGCGGCGTCCTCGAGGACCGTCGCCGAGTCGTCGACCGCCACCGGGTCGTCGTCGACGCAGGTCACGGTCACCGACACGGTCGCGGTGAAGCCGCCGTTCAGCTCGTAGGTGAAGTCGTCCTGGGTGCCGCCCGCGGTCGAGTTGCAGTAGTCGGCGTCGGGGGCGTAGGTCACGCCGTCGTCGGTGAAGGCCGTGGTGCCGTTGCCCGCGTCGGTGACCGACACGACCACCTTCGGCCCGCCGTCCGGGTCGGTGTCGTTGGCCAGCACGTCGATCTCCGTGGCCGCCGCGTCCTCGGCGACCGTCGCCACGTCGGCGACCGCCACCGGCGGGGTGTCGCACACCACCGTGACGGACACGGTCGCGATGCTGCCGCCGTTCAGGGTGTAGCTGAACGTGTCCGGCGTGCCTCCCGTGACGGAGTTGCAGTAGCCCGCGTCCGGCTCGTACGTCAGTCCGGTGCCACCGCCGGTGACGACCACCGTGCCGTTCGTCGGCTGCGTCGCGGTCGTGACCGACAGCGCGCCTCCGTCGACGTCGGTGTCGTTGGCCAGCACGTCGATCGCGGTGGCGGGCGCGTCGACGGGCACGCTGCTCGTGTCGGCCACCGCGACGGGAGCGTCGTCGACGCAGGTCACGGTCACCGACACCGTCGCCGAGGTCCCGCCGTTGAGCTCGTAGGTGAAGGAGTCCGGGCCGCAGGTGTCGGCGTCGGGGACGTAGCGGACGCCGGAGCCGCCGCCGGTGATCGTCACCGTGCCGTCGGAGGGCTGCGTCACCGAGGCGACTGCCTTGGCGTCGCCGTCGACGTCGGTGTCGTTGGCCAGCACCGCGACGTCGACCTGCTCGTCCTCGTCGGTGGTCGCCGAGTCGTCCACCGCGACGGGGCGGTCGTCCACGCAGGTCACGGTGACGCGCACGGTGCCCGTCGACCCGCCGCCGAGGACGTAGGTGAAGGTGTCCGCAGCGGCGTCGGGGACGCCGCCGCCGGGTGCGTTGCAGTAGTCCGCATCGGGGACGTACGTCAGTCCGGTGCCACCGCCGGTGACGACCACGGTGCCGTTGTCGGGCTGCGTCACCGAGGCGATCGACGTCGTGCCGCCGTCGACGTCGGTGTCGTTGCCGAGCACGTCGACCGCGGTGGCGGCGGAGTCCTCGACGACCGTCGTCGCGTCGTCCACCGCGACGGGCGCGTCGTCCACGCAGGTGACGGCGACCGTCACGGTCGCGGTGGAGCCGCCGTTGAGGGTGTAGGTGAACGTGTCGGGGGTGCCGCCGCCGGAGGTGCAGAAGTCGGCGTCGGGCGTGTAGGTGAGGCCGGTGCCGCCACCGGTGATGACGACCGTGCCGTCGCCGGGCTGGGTGACGGAGCGGACGGCCAGCTCGCCGCCGTCGACGTCGGTGTCGTTGGCCAGGACGTCGATCGCGCCGGCTGCGGCGTCCTCGACGACGGTGGCCGCGTCGTCGACCGCGACGGGTGCGTCGTCGACGCACGTGACCGTCACCGACACCTCGGCGGTGGATCCGCCGGGGACCAGGCTGTAGGTGAAGGTGTCGGGCGACCCGCCCGCGCTGCAGTAGCCGGCGTCCGGCTCGTAGGTCAGGCCGGACCCGCCACCGGTGACGACGACGGTGCCGTCGGCGGGCTGGGTGACGCTGCCGATCTCCAGGTCGTCGCCCTCGACGTCGGTGTCGTTGGCCAGCACGGGGACGGCGGTGGCTGCGGCGTCCTCGGCCACGGTCGCGGTGTCGTCGGTGGCGCGCGGGTCGTCGGGCACGCAGGTGACGTCGACCGTCACGCGTCCCACGTCGGTGCCGCCACGGCCGTCGGAGACGGTGTAGTCGAACCTGCCGGCGCCCGGACCGCATCGGTCGGCGGCGGGGGTGAAGCGGACGGTGGCGCCTGCGAGGGCGACCGTGCCGCCCGTCGCACCGGCCACGTCCGTGACCGTGAGGGGATCGGTGTCGACGTCGTTGGCCGCGGGGCTGCCGGGACCGCTGGTCGGCAGCGCGAGCACGGTGTCCTCGTCGGTGGTGAAGGTGTCGTCGACGGCGACCGGGGACGGGTTCTCGGCGACGTCGAGCACCGCGACGTCCACCACCTCGTCGTACGCCGCACCGGCGCGGTCCGTGACGCGGACCCGGAGGGTCAGGGCGGGGTCGCGCTCGAAGTCGAGCACGGCGGCGGTGACCAGGCGGCGGCCGTCGATCGCGAAGGAGGCGTTGTCGGCGTCGCCCGCGCCGGTGACGACGGTGAAGGTGTGGGTGTCTCGCTCGTCGGGGTCGATGACGGACAGCAGCCCGACCTCGGTGCCGACGACGGCGTTCTCGACCACGCTGGCCGGCGAGAGCGTCAGGTCGGTCGGGGCCGCGTTGCGCGGCGGCTCCTCGCAGGTGCGGGACACGAAGTCGCCGGCGTCCGCGAACGCGCGGTCCTCCCGGCCCTCCGCGCAGCGCAGGTCGTCCTCGAAGCGGTCCGCGTCACGCGCGTGCAGCCGGTCGTTGCCGCGGCCGCCGCGCAGGTCGTCGTCGCCGGCGCCGGCACGCAGCCGGTCGTCGGCCCGGCCACCCTGGAGGTAGTCGTCGCCGCTGCCGCCGAAGAGACGGTCCTCGCCGCCACCGCCGCGCAGCACGTCGTCGCCACCACCCCCGCGGAGCACGTCGTCGCCGCCGCCCCCGCAGAGGACGTCGTCGCCGCGACCGCCCACCAGGACGTCGTCGCCGCGGGTGCCGGTGATCGTGCACTCGAGCAGGGCGGCCGCGCGATCGGCTGCCGCAGCGGACTCGCTGGTCTTCTCGTCGGCCGCCTCGTCGGCGGCGGCCGCGAGCGGCGCCGAGAGCTGTGCGCCCAGGAGGGCTGCCAGGAGGGTGAGGACGACGACTGCCGACCGGGTCGACGATGCCGTCCGGATGACGTTGCTCGATGCCACGACTGGTGCTCCCTGCTCGCTGCGCCCCCGTCCCCCCGACGAGAGGGCCCGACCGAGTCAGGGCCATGGACACACTGGCACGCAGCGAGGTGCCGTGTGGGCGGAATGGCGAATCGCGCTCAGAGCGCGGCGAGCACCTCTCGGGGCGGCGGGTTCGTGTGCGGCGCGCCGGCGATGACGACGGTCGGCACGGCCTCGTCGCCGCCGTTCACGCTCCTGACGTAGGCCGAGGCCTCGTCGTCGGCCCACACGTCGACCCACACCACGTCGCGCACCCTGCGACCCAGGGCGAGCTGGAGCCGCTTGCAGAACGGGCAGCCCTTGCGCCAGTAGACGACGACGCGGCCCTCGTCGGCCGCGCGGGCGCCCTCGGCGGCGGACACGGAGGCGGGCTTGCGGGCGAACACCCGACCAGTATGCGCCGTGCTTGGATCGACCCATGGCCTCCCGACTGACCGAGATCTCCCTCGACTGCCACGACCCCGACCGGCTCGCCGACTTCTGGACCGCGGCCCTCGACTGGGTGGTGCTCGACCGGGAGCCCGGGCTGGTGGAGATCGGTCCGGCGCGCGCGAGCGACCAGGCCCCGCTCGACGCCGTACGCACCGGGCCGGTGCCGCCGACGATGTTCCTGGCCGCGGTCGCCGAGGACAAGGTGGCCAAGAACCGGATGCACCTCGACCTCTCCCCCGTCGACCGCTCGCGCGACGAGGAGGTCGAGCGGCTGCTGGCGCTGGGCGCCACCCACGCCGACGTCGGGCAGACGGGCGAGGAGTCGTGGGTGGTGCTGGCCGACCCGGAGGGCAACGAGTTCTGCGTGCTGCGCAGCCTGGCGCCGGGGCACTTCGCCCTGTGAGCCCGCTCGACGTGCCGCTGCCCATCGCGACCGAGCGGCTGCTCCTGCGAGCGCACGGTCCGGACGACCTCGACGACCTCCTGGCCTTCCACAGCGATCCGGACGTGGTCCGATTCGTCCCCTGGCCGGTGCGCGACCGCGTGGCCACCGGCGAGACGCTGGCGCTCAAGCTCGACCAGGCCGAGCTGCGCGAGCCCGGGCAGTGGCTGGTGCTGGCCGTCGAGCAGCGCGAGACCGGCCGCGTCATCGGCGAGGTGCTGCTGAAGTGGGCCTCCGAGCGCCAGGGCGAGCTGGGCTTCGCCTTCGCCCGCGACGTCCACGGGCAGGGGTACGCCGCCGAGGCCGCGACCGCGGTGCTCGACCTCGCCTTCGACGGGCTGGGGTTCCACCGCGTCAGCGCCGTCGTGATCGAGGGCAACGACGCGTCCGCCCGCCTCCTTGGTCGCCTCGGTTTCCGCCAGGAGGCTCGGCTCGTCGACGGCGTGCACTTCAAGGGCGCGTGGGCCACCCAGCTGGTGTTCGCCCTCCTCGAGGACGAGTGGCGCGAGCCGTCAGCCGTCGGCTGACATGAACTCCCGCAGCACCCGCGCGAAGCGGTCGGGGTCGTCGAGGTGCGGGAAGTGCCCGGCCCCCTCGAACAGCTCGACCCGGCAGCCCGGCACGGCCCGCTGCGCGCTGAGCGCGTGCCAGGCGGGGATCATCCGGTCCTTCGAGCCCCACACGATCAGCGTCGGCGGCGGGGTCACCGCACCGAGGTGGTCGTGGGCGCTGATGCTCTGCCCACCGAAGTCGATCACCGCGCGGGTGGTGGCGAGGAAGGCGCGGCGGCTGTGGCGGTCGCCCAGGGAGGTGAAGCCGCGCCAGATCGCGCCGATGTCGGCGCCCGGCTTCCAGCCGACCTTCTGCGCGCCGCGACCGAGTGCCTCGACCTTGTCGAGGACCGGCGCCGACGCGATCACGCTCAGCACCTGCTCGGCGCCGGGGAGGGTGGCCGAGCGCAGCACGAGGTTGACCTCGCGGCCCAGCCCGCCGCTCGAGACGAGCACGAGGCGGTCCACCCGCTCGGGGAAGAGGTAGTAGAACTGCATCGCGATCCCGCCGCCGAGCGAGTGCCCGACGAGGGTGACGCGCTCGATGCCGAGGTGGTCGAGCAGGTCGCGCAGCGTGGCGGCGTGCGAGCTGAGCGAGTAGTCGCCGGTCGGCTTCGCCGAGGCGCCGTGGCCGAAGAGGTCCGGCACCACCACGCGGTGGTCCTCGTCGACCTTGTCGACCAGGTGGGCCCACTGGCCCTGCGAGCCGAGGATGCCGTGGATGAAGAGGACCGCGGGACCCTCGCCGCTGTCGACGTACGAGAGCTCGTGGCCGTGGAGCACGACCGTGTCCGGGGCCAGTCGGGTCATCGTCGGCGTCCTTGCGTGGTGGGGTGGTTACTCCACGGTAGCGGGGAACCGTCGGGTCGTGGACCTCCGACCTGGACGACCCGGGCGTTCCCCGGAGCGGTCACCCGGGACTGACCCGTCCTCCCGCGTCCCTCAGACGTTGAAGCGGAACTCCACCACGTCGCCGTCGGCCATGACGTAGTCCTTGCCCTCCATGCGCACCTTGCCGGCCTCCTTGGCCTTGAGCATGGAGCCGGCGGCCATCAGGTCGTCGAAGCTGACGACCTCGGCCTTGATGAAGCCCTTCTGGAAGTCGGTGTGGATGACACCGGCGGCCTCGGGGGCGGTGGCGCCCTTCCTGATCGTCCAGGCCCGCGTCTCCTTGGGGCCGGCAGTCAGGTAGGTCTGCAGGCCGAGGGTGTCGAAGCCGACGCGGGCGAGCTGGTCGAGGCCCGACTCGGTGATGCCCATCTCGGCGAGCATCTCGTGCGCCATCTCGTCGTCGTCCATCTCGGCGAGGTCGGCCTCGAACTTGGCGTCGAGGAAGATCGCCTCGGCCGGCGCGATGATCGCGCGCATCTTGTCCTTGAGCGCCTCGTCGGCGAGCTCGTCGGCGTCGCAGTTGAAGACGTAGATGAACGGCTTGGCCGTCAGCAGCGACAGCTCGCGCAGCAGGGAGCGGTCGATGTCGGTGGCGATGACCGGGGTGCCGGACTCCAGCGCGTCCTTGGCGGCCTTCGCGGCCTCGAGGTTCGCGACGAGGTCCTTGACCTTGCGCGACTCCTTCTCGAGGCGGGCGATCGCCTTCTCGACGGTCTCGAGGTCGGCGAAGATCAGCTCGGTCTGGATCGTCGAGATGTCGTTGGCCGGGTTGACCTCGCCGTCGACGTGCGTGACGTCCTCGTCGCGGAAGACGCGCGTGACCTGGCAGATCGCGGCCGACTCACGGATGTGGGCGAGGAACTTGTTGCCCAGGCCCTCCCCCTGCGAGGCGCCGCGGACGATGCCTGCGATGTCGACGAACTCGACGGTGGCCGGCAGCTGCTTGGCCGACTCGAACACCTCCGCGAGCTGCGGCAGCCGCTCGTCGGGGACCCCCACGACACCCACGTTGGGCTCGATCGTGGCGAACGGGTAGTTCGCCGCGAGGACGTCGTTCTTGGTCAGTGCGTTGAAGAGCGTCGACTTGCCCGCGTTGGGGAGACCGACGATGCCGATGGTGAGAGCCACGGGCCGGGAGTCTACGGGCGCGATGCTCCCCCGGGCGAAACGTCACCCGGACATGACGGAGGGCCCGACCGTGCGGGGTCGGGCCCTCCCTCTGGAGCGTCAGCGTCGCATCAGGAGCCGTACACCGCGCGGATGCCGGCGCGGTCGGTGCTGGTCATCGACAGGTTGCTCGAGGTGCCGTTGCACTGGGGGTAGTGCATGATCGAGGAGGAGTCGTACGGCGTCAGCGGGCGCCAGTTGTTGTCCTCGAAGCAGGTGCCGGCCTCGGGCCGCGTGTGCTCGTGGCGGAAGCCGAGGGCGTGCCCGAGCTCGTGGGCCATGATGTTGCCGGGCGTCCAGGAGCCGCTGTTCATCAGCGACGAGGCGTTGACCAGCACGTTGCGCTGGCTGTCCGAGGAGCTCGGGAAGAACGCGCGGGCGATGTACTGCGTGGTGTAGGTCGGCTCGACGGAGAACAGCACCGCGTTGTTGGTGGTGCGGCAGTTGGAGTCGGCCGAGGGGACGTAGGTGAAGTTCACCCCGGACGAGGCGGCCTCCCACTGGTAGGCGCCGTTGGCCATCGCGTTGACGATGTTGGCCTTCTGGGTGCCGAAGTTGTTGGACACGCAGTAGGTGAGGTTGCGCGCCGTGGTCGCCGACCACTTGTCGTCCACGCCGTAGATGCGGTTGATGATGAGCTCGGTCGACGGCTCGCCGCCGGCCTCGTAGGAGGCGACCATCTCGTCGTAGTAGTCGCGCAGCAGGGACGTGCTGCCGATCGTCTCGTCGCCGTTGACGACGTACTGGCCGGCGACGTCGCGGAAGGTCGAGGCCTGGAACTCGCCGAAGGTGGGCACGCGGTCCCGGGCCGGAGCCGCGGTGGCGGACGGGGCGAGGGAGCAGGCGAGCGTGGCGGCTGCGAGGGTCGCGGTGGCGGCTCGCAGCATCATGCGGAGTGACATGTGGTCGTCCTTGGTGTTCGAAGCGGCCCCGAGAGGGCCTCGAGATGGATGAGGTGGGCGCCTGCCCCCACCTCAACAGGAGTGGACCGATCCGCGGAAGACGTCGGCTGGGCCATGAGTGTGCATTGCACGAACCTGCAGAACTGCCGAGCGTCGGCAAGGCACTCCGTCAGTTGCACAAGTTCGCCGACGCGGGTCCACCTGCAAGACTCGCCCCATGAGTCACGTGGGGGGTACGCCGGTCCTGCGGGAGCCTGCGCACCAGGTCTCGCCGCAGGCGATCGGCTTCTGGACGGTCTCGGCGATCATCGGTGACGCGCTGCTGGTGCTCGGCGCGCTGGTCGCCTGGCTGGTCGTCCCGGGGGCGCCGGGCTGGGTCGGCCTCCTCGTCCTCCTCCTCGCCGTCGTCGCGGTCGCGCACGTCGTGCTGATGCCGCGGATCCGCTTCCGCGTGCACCGCTGGGAGGTCACCGACACCGCAGTCCACACCCGCGAGGGCTGGATCGGCCGCCAGACCCGGATCGCGCCGATCAGCCGGGTGCAGACCGTCGACTCACGCCAGGGCGCGCTGCAACGGATGTTCGGCCTCGCCTCGATCACCGTCACCACCGCCTCGGCGGCCGGTCCCATCACGGTCGACTGCCTCGACGCCGACACCGCGCGCCACGTCGTGGCGCGGCTGACGGCGATCACCGCCACGACTGAGGACGACGCGACGTGATCCCCGCCCCCGGCTCCCCGGGCGAGGGGTGGTCGAGGCTCAGCCCCCGCAAGCTCCTGCTCGACCCGGTCAAGGCCATCGGCCAGGCGATCGTGCCCGTGGTGGTCGCGCTCGTGGGCATCAGCCAGAGCGACACCCGTTTCTGGCCGTTCATCTTCCCCGTGGTGGTCCTCGCGCCGCTGGTGTTCGGCGCACTCCCGTGGCTCACCACGCACTACCGCCTCACCGACTCCCAGATCCAGGTGCGCAGCGGCGTGCTCAACAAGACCACGTCGACCGCGCCGCTCGACCGCGTGCGCAGCGTCGACCTCGAGGCCTCCCTGCTCCACCGCGTCCTGGGCCTGCAGAAGGTGCAGGTCGGCACCGGCGTCGACGACGACCGGATCACCCTCGACGCCCTCGCGCTCGCCGACGCCCAGGCACTGCGTACGACGCTCCTGCGCCGGCGCGCCGACGAGCAGTCCGCACCGGTCCTGCCCGCCGAGGACGGCACCGTCGCCCCCGCGCCCGTCGACCGGCCGGCGCCCACTGTGCTCGCCCGGATCGACTGGTCCTGGCTGCGGTTCGCGCCCTTCAGCCTCGCCCGGCTCGTCCTGCTCGCCGGCGCCGTCGGGGTGGTGGCGCAGTTCGGTGACGACCTGCCCATCTGGAACGAGGAGACCGCCACGTCGGCGTGGGAGTGGGTCACGCAGTTCGCCGTCGCGATGGTCGCCCTCGTGCTCGCCGTGGGCGGTCTCGTCCTGTGGCTGGTGGTGTCCGTGGCCGGCTACGTCGTGCAGTGGTGGGGCTTCCGGCTCGTGCGCGAGCACGGCTCGCTGCACCTGAGCTCCGGGCTCTTCACGACGCGCTCGATCACCGTCGAGGAGGCGAAGGTGCGCGGGGTCGAGCTCGTCGACCCGCTCCTGATGCGCCTGGTCGGCGGCGCGGAGCTCTCGACCCTCGCCACGGGGGTCGAGGACGGCGTCACCCAGGTGCTGCCGCCGTGCCCGCGCGACGTCGCGATCAGCGTCGGCGAGTCGGTGCTCGACCAGCCCGGCCCGCTGACCGAGCCGCTCGTGGAGCACGGGCCCCGGGCCCACCGCCGGGCGTGGTTCCGCCAGCTGAGCAACGCCGTCGACGTCACCGTCGTGGTGGCCGTCGCGTGGTGGTTCCTCGACTTCTCGTGGCTGTGGGTGCTCGGGGTCGGCCTCGCCGCGCTGCTCCTCGCCGGGGCGGCGGGCGAGGCGTCGTACCGCCACCTCGGGCACGCCCTGCACGAGCGGCACCTCGTCGCCGGCAGCGGCACGCTGGCGCGGGTGCGCACCGTGCTGGAGACCGACGGCATCATCGGCTGGGTCGTGTCCCAGTCGTGGTGGCAGCGCCGGATCGGCCTCGCCGACCTGACCGCCACCACCGCGGCCGGCGCCGAGCGGGTGCTCGTGCGGGACGTACGCCTCGACGTGGCCGTCGCGCTCGCCGACCGGGCGACACCCGGGCTGCTGACGGACTTCCTCGAGCCTGCCTAGAACCAGTCCTCGCGCATCTCCAGCGTCGTGGTGTCGCCCGAGGCGAGGAGGTCGAGCTGGGGCGACACCTTCGGCAGCTCCCAGCGGAAGAAGTAGCGCGCGGCCGCCCGCTTGCCGTCGTAGAAGTCGCCGGTCCGCTCCCCCACGGCCACCAGCTGCTCGAGCCACATCCAGGCGATCACCACGTGACCGGCTGCCTCGAGGTAGACGGTGGCGTTGGCGAGCATCCGGTCCGGGTCGCCGAGGCCGGCCAGGCCCATCGTGACCTCGCCGAGGCGGTCGACCGCGGTCTTCAGCGCATCGGCGTACTCCGCCGGTTCCCCGCCGAGCTCGCGTGCGCGGGCCACGGTCTGCTCGATCCGCCCGGCGAGCGCCATCAGCGCGACGCCGCCCCCGCCGAGGATCTTGCGCCCCAGCAGGTCCAATGCCTGGATGCCGTGGGTGCCCTCGTGGATCGGGTTCAGCCGCTGGTCGCGCCAGTGGGCCTCGAGGTCGTGGTCGCGGGTGTAGCCCGAGCCTCCGAGCACCTGGATCGCGAGGCTGCAGCTCTCCTGGCCCCACTGCGACGGCCACGACTTGGCGATCGGCGTCAGCACGTCGAGCAGCTGTCCCGTCGCGAGCCGCTCGGCGTCGTCCTCGGCGCTGGCCTGCTCGTCGAGCAGGCGCGAGCAGTAGAGGTTCAGCGCCAGCGCGCCCTCGACGTAGGACTTCTGCGCCAGCAGCATCCGGCGCACGTCGGCGTGCTGGATGATCGGGACCTGCGGCCCGGTCGGGTCGGCGGCGGTGAGCGAGCGGCCCTGCGGGCGGGAACGGGCGTAGTCCAGCGACTTCAGGTAGGCCGTGTAGGCCGTCGTGGTCGCCGACATCCCCACGCCGAGGCGGGCGGCGTTCATCATGTGGAACATGTAGGACAGGCCCTTGTGGGGCTCGCCGACCAGGTAGCCGACCGCGCCCGCGGCCCCGCCCGGCGTGAAGGCGCCGCTGCCGAAGACGGGCGCAGTGTTGACCGTGCCGCGGCTGCCGAGCTTGTGGTTGATGCCGGCGAGCACGACGTCGTTGCGCTCGCCGATCGTGCCGTCGTCGGCCACGAGGTGCTTGGGCACGATGAAGAGCGAGATGCCGCGCGAGCCGGCGGGCGCGTCGGGCAGCTTGGCGAGCACCAGGTGGACGATGTTGTCGCCCATCTCGTGGTCGCCGCCGGAGATCCACATCTTGCTGCCGAAGATGCGGTGGGTGCCGTCGTCGGCGGGCACCGCGCGGGTGGTGACGTCACCCAGGCTCGAGCCGGCGTGCGGCTCCGAGAGCGTCATGGTGCCGAAGAAGCGTCCCTCCAGCATCGGCTGGACGTAGCGCTCGACCTGCTCGGGCGTGCCGTGGGCCAGGAGCAGCCCGGCGTTGGCGACGGTGAGGAAGGAGTACGCCGCGGTGCCGATGTTGGCCGCGGTGAACCACGCCATGCAGGCCGACGCCACCACGTGCGGCAGCTGGAGCCCGCCGTGCTCCTCGTCGATGGTGAGCCCCATGAGGTCGGCCTGGGCGAACTTCTGCAGCGCGGCCTCGATCTCGGGGATCAGCCGCACCTTCTCGCCGTCGAAGACCGGCTCCTCGGTGTCGCTCTTGCGGTAGTGCGTGGCGAAGTGCTCGGTGGCGATCTCCTCGCACAGGGCCAGCAGGGCGTCGTACGACTCGCGGTCGTGCTCGGCGAAGCGCGGGCGCTCGCTCAGGTTCTCGACGTCGAGCCACTCGAAGAGCAGGAACTCGAGGTCGCGGGCGGAGAGGACGGTGGAGGCGCTGGTGGACACGCGTCGACGCTACCGGCCGCAGTGGTGCGGACATGACGAACGCCCCCTCCGCTCGGGACGGAAGGGGCGTTCGCGACTGCGGTCGAGCCTAGCCGATCAGGCGCCGTAGAGGGCGGCTGCGCCCTGGCGGTCCGTGGCGGTCATGCTCAGGTTGCTCGACGTGCCGTTGCACTGGGGGTAGTGCATGATCGAGGAGGAGTCGTACGGCGTCAGCGGGCGCCAGTTGTTGTCCTCGAAGCAGGTGCCCGACTCGGGGCGGGTGTGCTCGTGGCGGAAGCCGAGCGTGTGGCCGAGCTCGTGGCCCATGATGTTGGCCGGCGTCCAGGAGCCCGAGGTCCAGATCGAGTCGTCGACGAGCACGTTGCGCGAGCGCTTGGGCGTGCTCGGGAAGAACGCGCGGGCGATGTACTGCGAGGTCTGCACGGGCTCGACGGAGAACAGCACCGACTTGTTGCGGGTGGTGCAGCTCGCGTCCTGCGACGGGACGTGGACGTAGTCGATGCGCGAGGACGCGTCCTCCCACAGCTGGGCGCCGGCCGCCATCGCGTTGACGACGTCGGTGTAGCGCGAGCCGAACTTGGTGCTCACGCAGTAGGTCAGGTTGCCGACCTGCGAGGTCGACCACTTGTCGTCGACGCCGTAGACGGTGTTGACGACGAGGCCCTCCTCCATGGCCTCCTCCGAGCCGTGGACCATCCGGTCGTAGTAGGCCTTCAGGTCACCGGTGCTCGAGATGGGCTCGTCGCCGTTGACGATGTACTGCTGGTCGGTGTCCTTGAACGTCGAGGACGCGAACTGCTGGAACGTCGGGATCTCCGAGTCCGTGGCGGCCAGGGCCGGGGTGGCCAGGGCGGAGCCGAGGAGGGCCGTTGCACCGAGGGCGATCGCCCCGAGTCGAGTGCGCTGCATGGTGGTTGTTCTCCTAGATGGGGGGATGTGGACACACGCCATCTCGGAAAGGGTCGAGCAGGTGGGCACGAGTTCCCGAGACAAGTGCGTTGCGGATGAACCTCCACCACGGAGGCCGCATCTGTAAAGGGTTTCCTGCGTAAAGAGTGATCCGCCCCGCGACGTCCTGCGTGGGACCCCTTCCCTAGGGTGGAGCGGTGCGCATCGCCACCTGGAACGTCAACTCCCTCCGCTCCCGCATCGACCGCGTCGAGGCCTTCCTCCAGCGCCAGGACGTCGACGTCCTCGCCCTGCAGGAGACCAAGGCGCGCGAGGACCAGCTGCCGCTGATGGGCCTCCAGGCTCTCGGCTACGAGGTCGCGGTGGCGGGGGTCAACCAGTGGAACGGCGTCGCGCTGCTGTCGCGAGTCGGCCTGGAGGACGTCGAGGTCGGCTTCGCCGACATGCCGCCGTACGGCGACCCTGCCGCCGCCGAGGCGCGCGCGATCGGGGCCACCTGCGGCGGGGTGCGCGTGTGGTCGCTCTACGTCCCCAACGGGCGCAAGCCCGACGACCCGCACTACGCCTACAAGCTCGACTGGCTGGCCCGGCTCCGCGAGAGCGCCAGCGAGTGGCTCGACGTGCCCACCGCTCTCGTCGGTGACTGGAACATCTGCCCGACCGACGACGACGTCTTCGACGTCAAGCAGTTCGCGAAGTCGACCCACGTCACCCCGCCCGAGCGCGAAGCCTTCCAGGGCTTCCTCGACGACGGATGGGTGGAGACGACCCGCGCCCACGCGCCGGGCTACACCTACTGGGACTACTACCGCCAGCGCTTCGAGCGCGACCGCGGGCTGAAGATCGACTTCGTCCTCGGCTCCCCGGACCTGGCCTCGCGGGTCACAGGGGCCTTCATCGACCGCGACGAGCGTGACCCGGCCCAGGGCACCGGCTCGCCGTCGGACCACGCGCCGGTGGTCGTCGACCTCACATGACCGCGGCCGGGGGCCGCGCGGGCTCGGGCTCCGGCGTGCGGCGGATGGCGTACGACATCACCGCGGCGAGTGCACAGAGGCCGGCGGCGGCGTAGAACGCCGGGTCGTAGCCGCCCGTGACGTCGCGGACGACTCCCGCACCGGTCGCGGCGACCGCGGCGCCGACCTGGTGGCTGGCGAAGACCCAGCCGAAGACGATCGGCCCGGCGGACGCGCCGAACCACTCCCGGCACAGCGCCACGGTCGGTGGCACCGTCGCCACCCAGTCGAGCCCGTAGACGATGATGAAGACCCACATCGTGGGCTGCACGTGCGGCGACATCAGGGCCGGCAGCGTCATCAGGCCGACCCCGCGCAGGACGTAGTAGCCGACCAGCAGCAGCCGCGGGTCGACCTTGTCGGTGAGCCAGCCCGACGCGATGGTGCCCACGACGTCGAAGATCCCGACCACCGCCAGGAGCGACGCGGCGGTCGTCGCCGGCATGCCGTGGTCGTGCGCGGCCGGCACGAAGTGGGTGGCGATGAGCCCGTTGGTGGTCATCCCGCAGATGGCGAAGCCGCCGGAGAGCAGCCAGAACGTACGGCTCCGCGCGACGTCGCGCAGCACGCCCAGCGCGCGCCCGGCGCTGGACCCGACCTGCTGGTGGGGCGGCGGGCCGGGGTCGGCGTCGGTGGCGCCGTAGGCACGCAGGCCGAGGTCGGCCGGGTGGTTGCGCAGGAGCAGCAGGACCAGCGGGATCACCGCCAGCGCGGCGACGGCCGCGAGGAGCGCCGCCGTACGCCAGCCGTGCTCGGTCGCCAGCCACGCCACCACCGGCAGGAAGACCAGCTGGCCGGTCGCGTTGCCTGCGGTCAGGATGCCGCTGACCAGACCGCGGCGGGCGACGAACCAGCGGCTCGTGATCGTGGCGACGAACGCCATCGACATGGATCCGGTGCCCAGCCCGACGAGCAGTCCCCAGCACAGGATCAGCTGCCACGGCTCGGTCATGAATACGGTCAGGCCGCTCCCCAGCGCGACCAGGGTCAGCGCGACGGTGACGACCCGGCCTACGCCGAAGCGGTCCATGAGCGCGGCCGCGAAGGGCGACATCAGGCCGAAGAGCATGAGGTTGAGCGAGACCGCGGAGCCGATCAGTCCGTGGGACCAGCCGAACTCCTCGTTCAGCGGCTCGATCAGCACCCCCGGCACCGAGCGGAAGGCCGCGGCACCCACCAGCGTCACGAAGGCGACGCCCGCCACCACCCAGGCCCAGTGCACCCGCTGGTCGCGGTCCGCGGGTCCCGGGGCGGGACGCCCGGCGGGAGTCGTGGTCGTCACGCGTGCCAGTCTGGCCGAGGAGCACCCGCTCCCGCGAGCGGCCTGGTGGTCAGCGAGCGCACGAAATCCGCCACGTTGTCGGTGGTGACGCCCATGCTGGCCCCATGGACACCTTCCCCCTCCTGATGGTCCTGGCGCTGGCCCTCGCGGTCGGCCTCGCCCTCGGCGCGCTGATCGGCGTGCTGTGGGCCCGCAGCCGACCCGGCGACGACGCGGCCGTCGCCGCGCTCGAGCGACGGGTGGCCGACCACGCCGTGGTGCAGGACGGCCTGGAGCGGCTGCAGGACCAGCTCAGCGACCTCGCCCACGACCGGGTCGCCTGGCAGGCCCAGCTGCACCAGCAGGTCGCCGACATGCGGCTGTCCACCGAGACGCTGCGCCGCGAGACGACCACCCTCGCCACGGCGCTGCGCAAGCCTCAGGTGCGCGGCCAGTGGGGCGAGCTGCACCTGCGCCGCACGGTCGAGCTGGCCGGGCTGGTGGACCACTGCGACTTCGCCGAGCAGGTCCGGATGGACGACGGTCGGCTGCGCCCGGACCTGGTCGTGACCCTCGCCGGCGGGCGCACCATCGCCGTCGACGCCAAGGCGCCGCTCGCAGCGTTCCTCGACCTGACCGGGACCGACGACGCTGCCGAGCACGACCGGGCGCTCGCCCGGCTCGGCGAGCACATGCGCACCCACGTCGCCGACCTCGGCTCCCGGCGCTACTGGGAGGCGCTGTCCGGCACGCCGGAGTTCGTCGTCCTCTTCGTGCCCGGCGAGGCGATCCTGCAGGCCGCGCTGCAGGCGGTGCCCGACCTGGTGGAGCAGGCCTCGGCGAAGAACGTCGTGCTCGCCACGCCGTCCACCCTCATCGCGCTGCTGCGCACCGTCGCACAGGGCTGGCAGCACGAGGTGCTCAACGAGCAGGCGCAGGCCGTGCAGCGGCTCGGCCAGGAGCTCCACTCCCGGCTCGGGTCCATGGCCGGCCACCTCGACAAGGTCGGCCGCTCCCTCAACGCCAGCGTCGTGGCCTACAACCAGGCGATGGGCTCGCTCGAGGGTCGCGTGCTGGTGTCCGCACGCCGCTTCGCCGAGCTCGGCGTGACGACCGAGCCGCTCGACGAGCCGCGCCAGGTCGAGACGGTCCCGCGCTCGGCCGCGGCCCCCGAGCTGGCCGCGCTCGACGGCGTACGCAGTGCGACGCAGGAGCCCACGATCGACGACCTGCTCTCCCAGCAGGCGCGCTCGTCGGGTGAGCCCCCGGCGCGCCGCGCCCGGGGAGCGTGAGACCGGTCCTAGGTTGAAGGACGTGACACTGGCCGAGGCGTGGTGGCAGGTCGGGCGCGAGCCCGGCCGTCAGGTGGTGTCCCTCGGCGTCGCTGTCACCCTCACCGCGGTGAGCATCGACGTGTTGCTCGTCGGACGACTGACGCTGTTCTTCGACCTGTGCTTCATGGTGCTCTGCCTGGGCCTCGCCGCGCTGGTGCGCCGGCGCGACTTCTTCATGGTGGCGCTGCTCCCACCGGTGCTGATGACGGCCGTCTTCGTCTTCGTGGCGCTGGTCGCCCGCGACGCGATCGCCGACCCGAGCGACAGCGTGCTGCAGGCGGTCATCTCCGGGGTCGCCACCCACGGCATCGCCCTCGGCGTCGGCTATGCACTGTGCCTGGGCTGGCTCGCCTGGCGCCTGCACCGCGAGGGCGAGGCCGACATCGCGACCGAGCTCGAGCGGGAGCTCGCAGAGCCGACCGGCTGACCGGGCACTTCGTTGCGCTGCACCGGGCCGACCGGGCACTTCGTTCCGCTGCATCGGGCTGACCGGGCACTTCGTTGCGCTGCACCGGGCCGACCGGGCAATCCCTTGCGCGAGCAAGTGCCCGCTCGGCAGGTCCCAGCGCGAGGAAGTGCCCGCTCGCCGGGTCCCAGCGCGAGGAAGCGCCCGCTCAGGCCTCGAAGCGCTCCACGTCGCCCGCGCCGCGACGTACGACGACGGGCTCTGCCTCGGACCAGTCGATCACCGAGGTCGGCTCGGCGGTGACCTCGCCGGACTCGACCACGACGTCGACGACGTGGTCGAGGTCCTCCTTGATCTCCCAGCCCATGGTCCGCGCCTCGGTCTCGCCGGGCAGGATCAGCGTGCTGGTGAGGATCGGCTCGCCGAGCTCCTCGAGCAGCGCGCACACGAGCGGGTGGTCGGGGATGCGGACCCCGACGGTGCGCTTCTTCGGGTGCATCAGCCGCTTCGGCACCTCGCCGGTCGCGGGCAGGATGAAGGTGTAGGGCCCGGGCGTGGCCGCCTTGATCGCACGGAACGCGTAGTTCTCCACGTGCACGAACTGCCCGAGCTGGGCGAAGTCCTTGCACATCAGCGTGAAGTGGTGGCGGTCGTCGAGCTCGCGGATCTTCAGGATCCGGTCACGACCTTCGCGGTTGCCGAGCTGCGCTCCGAGGGCGTAGCCCGAGTCGGTCGGGTAGGCGATCAGCTGGTCGCTGCGCAGCGCGTCGACGACCTGGGACACCAGCCGCGGCTGCGGGTTGTCGGGGTGGATGTCGACGTAGCGGGCCATGACCTGCTCCTGCTCAGGACTTCTGGGCGGCGCGCATGTCGCGCCGCAGCTCCGGGGGAAGAGCGAAGATCAGCGACTCCTCCGCCGAGTGCACGGCCTTGGCGTCGGGGTAGCCGCGCTCGGAGAGGAAGGCGAGCACGCCCTCGACGAGGTCCTCCGGCACCGACGCACCCGAGGTCACCGACACGGTGTCAACGCCTTCGAGCCACGCCTCGTCGATCTCGGTGTGGTCGTCGACGAGGTAGGACGCCTTCGCGCCGGCCTCGAGGGCGACCTCGACCAGGCGCACCGAGTTCGACGAGTTGCGCGAGCCGACCACGATCACGAGGTCGGCGGACGGCGAGATCTCCTTGACCGCGAGCTGGCGGTTCTGGGTGGCGTAGCAGATGTCGTCGCTCGGCGGGTCGAGCAGCAGCGGGAACTTCTTGCGGATCGCCGCCACCGTCTCGAGGGTCTCGTCGACGCTCAGCGTGGTCTGCGAGAGCCAGGCGACCTTCGCGGGGTCGCGTACGACGATGCCGTCGACGTCGTCGGGGCTCTGCACGAGCTGGATGTGCTCGGGCGCCTCGCCCGCGGTGCCCTCGACCTCCTCGTGGCCCTCGTGGCCGATGAGCAGGATGTCGTAGTCGTCGGAGGCGAAGCGGCGTGCCTCGTGGTGGACCTTGGTCACCAGCGGGCAGGTGGCGTCGATGGTCTTGAGGCTGCGCTCGGCGGCCTGCGCGTGGACGGCGGGCGAGACACCGTGGGCGGAGAACACCACGGTCTGGCCCTCCGGCACCTCGTCGAGCTCCTCGACGAAGATCGCCCCGCGCGACTCCAGGTTGGCCACCACGTGCTTGTTGTGCACGATCTGCTTGCGGACGTAGACCGGCGCGCCGTAGAGGTCGAGCGCCTTCTCCACGGTGATCACAGCCCGGTCCACGCCGGCGCAGTAGCCGCGGGGGGCCGCCAGCAGCACGTTCTTCGCGCTCTCGGGGTCGAGGACGGGAGGAAGGCCGAGGTCGGTGCTCATGGGTGTGAGTCTACGGGCCCACCCACCAGTGTCCGTCCCCTCGCCTATCCTCGCCGCGTGCCCTCACTCCGCGACGCCACGGCCGAGTCCCCGGCTCCGGTGCGCGCGGTGGCCAACGCGGTGGCGCAGTGGATCGACAAGCTCGGCGGCGTGTGGGTCGAGGGACAGATCGCCCAGGTCAACCGGCGGCCCGGGGTCAACACCGTCTTCATGACCCTGCGCGACACGGTCGCCGACATCTCGGTGACGCTCACGTGCGCCCGCTCGCTCTTCGACTCGATGAACCCGCCCCTGGTCGAGGGGGCGAGCGTGGTCGTCCACGCGCGCCCCAGCTTCTACGCCAACCGCGGCTCGTTCTCGCTGGCCGCGCGCGAGATCAAGATGGTCGGCCTCGGCGAGCTGCTCGCGCGACTCGAGCGCCGCCGGCAGCTGCTGGCCGCCGAGGGGCTCTTCGCCCCCGAGCTCAAGCGCGACCTGCCGTTCCTGCCCGGCCGGGTGGGCCTGGTGACCGCGCCCAACAGCGCGGCGGAGCGCGACGTCCTGGAGAACGCGCGCCGCCGCTGGCCGGCCGTGCAGTTCGAGGTGGCCTACGCCGCCATGCAGGGCCAGCGGTGCGCGGCCGAGGTGATCGAGGCGCTGCAGCGCCTCGAGCGCAACGCGGACGTCGACGTCGTCGTGGTCGCCCGCGGTGGCGGCTCCATCGAGGACCTGCTGCCCTTCTCCGACGAGGCCGTCATCCGCGCGGTCCACGCCATGCGCACCCCGGTGGTGTCGGCCATCGGTCACGAGCCCGACCAGCCGCTGCTCGACCTCGTCGCCGACGTGCGCGCCTCCACCCCCACCGACGCCGCCAAGCTGGTCGTTCCCGACATGGCCGAGGAGGCGCAGGGCGTGACGTGGGCCCGCGACCGCCTGCGCCAGGTCATCACCCAGCGCATCGCGCGCGAGCAGGAGTGGCTCGTCCAGGTCCGCTCACGACCCGCGATGGCCGACCCCCGCAACCTGCTCGCCGTGCGGTCCGACGAGGTCGACGAGCTGCTGGCGCGTGCCCGGCGTACGCTCTCGCACCGCCTCGACCGCGCCGCCGACGACATCGGCCACCAGCGCGCACGGGCCCAGGCCCTCTCGCCGCTCGCGACGCTCCAGAGGGGCTACGCCGTCCTCCAGGACGCCGACGGCCACGTCGTCACGTCCGTCGCCCAGGCCACCGCGGGTGCGGTCGTCTCGGTGCGCGTCGCCGACGGCCGGATCCACGCCACCACCGACCGCGTCGAGCCCGACGCCCGCACGTCAGACCCTGTCCAGGAGGACCCCGATGAGTGACGCTCCCGCCCAGCCCGCCCCGGACCAGCCCAGCTACGAGGAGGCGCGCGAGGAGCTGATCGAGGTGGTGCGCACCCTCGAGGCCGGTGGCACGACCCTCGAGGAGTCGCTGGCGCTGTGGGAGCGCGGCGAGGCGCTCGCCAAGGTCTGCCAGTCCTGGCTCGACGGCGCCCGCACCCGGCTCGACGAGGCGATGGGCAACGAGCCCGAGGACTAACGGGTCAGCAGCCCCATGAAGGCCTCGATGTCCCCGGCCGGCGCGGAGCCGTAGACCAGCAGCGCCTCATCGCCGATCTCCGTCGCGTAGCCGGTGTCCCCGCCGTCGTCGGTGAAGGTCTGCCAGGTGTCGGCGACCTCGGAGGTCACGCTCGCCTCGTCCCCGGCGTCCGCGTCCTCGTCGACGTACAGCTCCACGAGGTCGTCGACCGACGCGTCCTGCTGGCGGATGCCGACGAAGTCGCCGTCGTCGGTGAGCACCCCGAGGCCCCACCGCGGGTCGTCGCCGGCCGCCAGCTCCACGCTCGTCGCGGTCCACCCCGCCGGCAGGTCGCGCGGGTGCACGACCGAGAGGTTCGCCTGCTGCGCGACCTCGACGCTGTCGCGCCAGTCGACGGCGACCGGGGTGTCGTCGACCTCACCGCGGAACAGTCCCCGCCAGGTCACGAAGGCGAGCACGAAGATCACGGTCACGATCAGTGCGCCGGTCATGCCGCCGAAGGAACGGTTGTACCTGCCCGGCTGTCCTTGCGCACTCACGGGCTCCATCCTCCCAGCCCCGCGGTAGCCCGACAGCCAGCGGGGCACGATGCATCCGCAGCAGCGGATGAATCAGCGCGTGATGACCGCAGGTGCGGCATACTGCCAACGTGATCACCTACCGAATCGCGGAGGCTGCGGAGATCCTCGCCGTCAGCGACGACACCGTACGCCGCTGGGTGGACGCCGGCCGGCTCCCCTCGCAGCGCGACGGCGGGCGCACCACCGTGGCCGGCACGGACCTCGCCGAGCTGGCCGAGCACCTGGCCGAGACCGGCGAGGTCGCCGAGCGTGACCGCACCCGGGCCAGCTCGGTGAGCGCGCGCAACCGGATGAGCGGCATCGTCACCCGGGTCAAGCGCGACCACGTGATGGCCCAGGTCGAGATGATCTGCGGGCCCTACCGCGTGGTGTCCCTGATGAGCAGCGACGCCGCCGACGAGCTCGGGCTCGAGCCGGGCGTGCGCGCGATCGCCAGCGTGAAGTCGACGAACGTGATCGTCGAGGTCCCCTGATGCGCGCGGCGGTCGCCCTCCTGCTGCTCCTGCCCCTCGCCGCCTGCGGCGGGGAAGGCGACGACGGGCAGACCCTCACCGTCCTCGCGGCGGCGAGCCTCACCGAGACCTTCACCGAGCTCGCCGAGACCTTCGAGGACGAGCACCCCGGGGTCGAGGTGCAGCTCGTCTTCGGCTCGTCGACCATGCTCGCCGAGCAGGCGGCCGACGGCGCCCCGGGAGACGTCCTCGCCACCGCCGACGAGCTGTCGATGACGCTCGCCGAGGACGGAAACGCTCTTGCGGAGGTCCCCGACAGCTTCGTCAGCAACCGGATCGCGCTCATCACCCCGCCCGACAACCCCGCCGGGGTCGAGTCCCTGGCCGACCTCGACGACCCGAGCGTCGACTACGTCGTGTGTGCTGACACCGCCCCCTGCGGAGCCGTCGCCGTTGCGGTCCTGGGCGACGCGGGAGTCACGGCCAGCCCGGCGAGCGAGGAGGTCGACGTCAAGGCCGTGCTGGCTCGCGTCGTCCAGGGCGAGGCCGACGCGGGGCTGGTCTACCGCACGGACGCCGTGGCGGCCGCCGCCGACGTCGCCGAGGTCGCGGGGTCGAACACCGACGACGTCACGGCCGCCTATGCCACCAACTACTTCGTCGCCCCGCTGGAGACGGACGACGTGCAGCGGGCCGACCTGGCCGCCGAGTTCGTCACGCTCGTGCGCAGCAACGAGGCACGCGAGGTCTTCACCGAGGCCGGCTTCGGCGGAGTCGTGCGCGAGTGACCGGCCCCCGCCTCGGCCGCGCACCCGCGGTCCTGCTCGTGCCGGCCGTGGTCGGCGTCGCGCTGCTCGTGGTGCCGCTCGTCACCCTGGTGCTGTCCACCCCGTGGCGCACCCTGCCCGAGCACCTCGGCTCGGAAGTGGTGCGCGACGCGCTGGTGATCACGGCGCTCAGCAGCCTGCTGACCGTGGTGGCCTGCGTCCTGCTCGGCACCCCCCTGGCCTGGCTGCTCGCCCGCGTCGACTTCCGCGGCCGGCGCGTCGTACGCGCCCTCGTGCTCGTCCCCCTGGTCCTGCCGCCCGTCGTGGCGGGCGTCGCGCTCGTCACCGCGCTGGGGCGCAGCGGGCTCATCGGGCAGCACCTGCCGTTCACGCTCCCCTACACGACCTCCGGCGTGGTGGTCGCCCACACCTTCGTGTCCCTCCCCTTCTACGTCCTCGCCGTCGAGGGGGCGCTGCGCACCCACGGGGCGTCGTACGACGTCGTGGCTGCGACGCTGGGCGCCGACCGGTGGACCGCCTTCCGCCGCGTCACCCTGCCGCTCGCCCTGCCCGGGGTGCTCGCGGGCAGCGCGCTGGCGTGGGCGCGCAGCTTGGGCGAGTTCGGCGCGACGATCACCTTCGCGGGCAACTACCCCGGCACCACCCAGACGATGCCGAGCCTGATCTACGTCGCGCTCAACTCCGACCCGACCGTTGCGCGCACCCTCAGCCTGATCCTGCTGGTGCTGTCGGTGGGCGTGCTGGTGCTGCTGCGCGAGCGCTGGGCGGTGGGCCGGTGATCCACGTCGAGGTCGACCTCCCGGGAAGGGTGTGCGCCGATGTCAGCGCCGCAGCCGGCGAGGTGCTGGTGGTCATCGGACCCAACGGCGCCGGCAAGTCGACGCTGCTGCGCGCGATCGCCGGCCTCGAGCCCGGGCGGGTCCGGGTCGGGGACGAGGACTGGACCGACCGCGCGGTCCCCCGCCGCCGGGTCGGCTACGTCTTCCAGGACCAGAGCCTCTTCCCGCACCTGTCCGCCCTCGACAACGTCGCGTTCGGACCGCGAGCCCGTGGGCTCGGCCGGCGCGAGGCCGACGCCACCGCCCGTGCGTGGCTGGAGCGCTTCGGGATCGCCGACCTCGCCGGGCGCAGGCCGCGCGAGCTCTCCGGCGGCCAGGCGCAGCGCGTGGCCATCGCACGGGCGCTCGCCACCGACCCGGACGTACTGCTCCTCGACGAACCCTTCACCGGGCTCGACGTCTCCGCCCAGATGGCGCTGCGCAACGAGCTGGGCAAGCACCTGCGCGACTTCACCGGCGTCACCCTGCTCGTCACCCACGACGCGATCGACGCGGTCACCCTGGCCGACCGGGTGCTCGTGCTCGACGAGGGCCGGGTGGCCCAGGTCGGTCACCCGGCCGAGGTCGCTGCCGAGCCGCGTACGCCCCACGTCGCGCGCCTGGTCGGACTCAACCTCGTCCCCGACGGCGACGAGCTGATCGCCTTCACCCCCGACGCGGTCACGGTGTCGCTGACCGAGCCCGAGGGGTCGTCGCGGCTGCGCTGGCGCGGCCCGGTCGCCACCCTCGCGCCGCACGGCGACGCCGTACGCCTGCTGGTGCACGCCTCCCCCGACCTGCTCGCCGACCTCACACCGGCCGCGGCCGCGGAGCTCGGGCTCGCGCCCGGCCGCGACGTGTGGCTGTCGGCCAAGGCGACGGCGGTGAGCCGCTACGGAGCCCGTGCCTGAGCGCCGCGAGCGATCGATAACATGCGCGCCATGAGCCCCTCTGCAGGCAAGCCCGACCGCAACCTCGCCCTCGAGCTGGTGCGGGTCACCGAGGCGGCCGCCATGGCTGCGGGCCGCTGGGTGGGCCGCGGCGACAAGAACGACGCCGACGGCGTGGCCGTCGAGGCGATGCGCGAGATGATCTCGACGATCGGCATGCGCGGCACCGTCGTCATCGGCGAGGGCGAGAAGGACAACGCCCCGATGCTCTTCAACGGCGAGGAGGTCGGCGACGGCACCGGCCCCGAGTGCGACGTCGCGGTCGACCCGATCGACGGCACCACGCTGACCGCCAAGGGCATGAACAACGCGATCGCGGTGCTCGCGGTGTCGCCGCGCGGCACGATGTACGACCCCAGCGCGGTCTTCTACATGGACAAGCTGGTCACCGGGCCCGAGGCCGCTGACGTCGTCGACATCCGCCTGCCGGTGAAGGAGAACATCTCCCGCGTGGCGAAGGCCAAGGGCCTCTCGATCCACGACGTCACCGTCGTCCTGCTCGACCGCCCGCGCCACGCCCGGCTCGTGGAGGACATCCGCGAGACGGGCGCCCGCATCAAGTACATCACCGACGGCGACGTGGCCGGCGCGATCATGGCCGCCCGCCCCGACACCGGCATCGACCTGATGCTCGGCGTCGGCGGCACCCCGGAGGGCATCATCGCGGCCTGCGCGATGAAGTGCATCGGCGGCAAGATCCAGGGCAAGCTCTGGCCGCAGGACGACGACGAGCGCCAGCGCGCGCTGGACGCCGGGCACAACCTCGACGCTGACTTCGTGCTGGGCACCGACGACCTCGTGACCGGCGACGACGCCTTCTTCGTGGCCACCGGCATCACCGACGGCGAGCTGATGCGCGGCGTGCGCTACCGCGGCGAGGGCGTCACGACGCACTCGCTGGTGATGCGCTCGCGCAGCGGCACCGTCCGCTCGATCACGGCCGAGCACCGGCTCTCGAAGCTACGCGATCTCTCCACGATCGACTTCGACAACTGACGGCACGCTGACCGGTCGCAGCGCGGCCGCGACCGCGGCGATCACCACCGGGTCGAAGGCCATGCCCACGTGGGACGAGCGCACCTCGACCGCGACGGCCGCAGGGTCGATGCACGCGCGCCAGTCGACGATGCCGTCGCGGCGCGAGAAGATCGCGGTGAAGTCGACGTCCGCGCCGAGCACCGCACGTGCCTGCTCGAAGCTCTCCTGCGCGCAGTGGCCGGCGACGCAGTCCTCGGCCATCAGGTTGCGCAGGCCGGCGCGGTTGAGCCGCACCAGGAGGTCGACGCTCCGGGCCAGCGACGCGTGGTGCGCGCCGGGAGCGAGCATCGGGCTGCCCATGGTCACGATGCCGGACACGAGGTCGGGGCGCCGGGCCGCGACGCCGCGCGCGAGCATGCCGCCGAGGCTGTGGCCCACGACGCGCACCCGCGAGCCGCGGCGCTGGGAGATCTCCTCCAGCCGCTCCTCGAGCTGGGCCGCGGCCGCCAGGGTGCACCCGACGTTGGCGCGGATGTCGGCGCGATAGGTGCGGAAGCCCGCGTGGCGCAGGGTGCGGCTCATCGGCGCGAGCGAGGAGTCGCCGGCCAGGAATCCCGGCACCAGCAGCACGGGCTCGCCGACGCGCACCGGTCGCGAGCCATAGGGCGTACGTCGTCGGGCACCGCGGGTCGTGAGGGCCTGCACGGCGTAGCGCGAGGCCTCGGTGACCAGGGATCCCTCGCGCAGCACCGCTGCCACCGACGGCTGGGAGAAGCCGTCAGGTGTCAGGAAGGACGCCACTGTGCGCTGGGTCACAATCATCGAACCTAGCCCAGACCCCGCAAGGAATGGGGGACGTGGGTCACTCTTCCCCCTGTTGGGGTGATCCGTCGTGTTCACTGGAGGCATGTCACCGCGTCGCCCCAGCACCGAGGATCCTTCCGTCTCGGCAGAGCTGTTCGCGCCCGTCGGCACCGAGGTCGAGCTGTGCTACCAGACCTTCGGCGACCCCGACGGCGAGCCGCTGCTGCTCGTCATGGGCCTCAGCGGACCGATGACGTGGTGGGACGAGGTCTTCTGCGCCCACCTCGCCGCGGCCGGCTTCCACGTCGTGCGCTACGACAACCGCGACACCGGCCGCTCGTCGCGGATCAACGCGCCGGCACGCCCCGACCAGCTGGTCAAGGCGTTCGCCACCGGTCGGGCCACCACGCCGTACACGATGTCGGACCTGGCGGGTGACGCCGTCGCGCTGCTCGACCACCTCGGCCTCGAGTCGGCGCACCTCGTGGGCGTGTCGATGGGAGGGATGATCGCCCAGACCGTCGCGATCGAGCACACCTCCCGGGTGCGGTCGCTGACGAGCATCAGCTCCACGACGGGCCGCCGTACGGTCGGCTGGCAGCATCCCTCACTCCTGCCGCGGCTCATCGCTCCCCGCAAGGCGGGACGCGACGCCTACGTCGAGAGCAGCCTGGTCATGTGGTCGCTGATCGGCTCCGCCGCCTACGCGTCCGACCCCGACGTGCTCCGCACCCGCGCCGAGGCCACCTTCGACCGCGGCGTCAGTGCCAGCGGCGCGGTGCGCCAGATGCTCGCGATCCTGACCCAGGACGACCGCACCCCGCGGCTGCGTAGCCTGCGTGTGCCGGCCCTGGTCATCCACGGGACTGCCGACAAGATGGTCCACGTCAGCGGTGGCCGCTCCACCGCCTCCGCGATCCCCGGGGCCGAGCTGCTGCTGGTCGACGGCATGGGCCACGACCTGCCGGCGGAGCTGTTCGAGACGTTCGTCGAGGCGATCGCGCGGACGGCCGACCGGGCGTCCTGACCCCCGAGGGATCCCCGGATATCCGGGGATCCTTGAGGTTCCAGTGCGAAGTTTCGGGGCGGAGTCCATCGGTCGAAGCAACGCTGTGTGAGGAGCGTTGTGGATGCCGAAGTGGATTTCGTTCGAGACCCAGGAGGAGTTCTTCGACCTGGTGTGCAGTGGGTTGCCGATCGCCCATGCCGCTGGCTGGTCTGGCGTGTCGCTAGACACCGCGGCGAGGTGGTGGCGCGAGCGTGGCGTCATGGGACTTGGGTTGGCCACGGGTGCGCGTGGCGGGTTGCCGGGTACGGCGCCGCTGCGCCGGCCCGGGGATGATCGATCGGGTCGGCAGCGTCGTGCGTTGACCAGCGAGGACCGGTCGGTGATCGCGGCCCTTCATCACCGGAAGGTGTCGCTGCGCGAGATCGCTCGGACGATCGGGCGCGACGTGTCGGTGATCTGTCGGGAGGTGGCTCGCAACCGTGGCCCGGACGGGTCCTACCACGGCCCGGTGGCCCACCGTGCTGCACATGAGCGCCGCCGCAGACCCAAGGCGTTCAAGCTGCGCGACAACCCGCGGTTGTGCGCTCAGATCGAGACCTGGATGGACGACGGCTGGTCACCCGGCCTGATCGCGGCCATGCTGCGCCAAACCCATCCCGGCTCGACAATGGGCCGGGTGAGCCACGAGACGATCTACCGCGCGTTGTACGTCCAGGCCCGCGGCAGCCTACGTAAGGACCTGGCCGCCCAGTTGCTGACCAAGCGGCGTGCACGCAAGCCGCGCGGGAGCGTCGACGGGCGCGGGAAGAGCCTGTACCGCGACGCGTTCACCATCAGTCAACGTCCCGCCGAGGTTGCCGACCGGGCAGTGCCTGGCCACTGGGAAGGCGACCTGATCCTCGGCACCGCCAACGGCTCCGCGGTCGGGACCCTGGTCGAGCGCTCGACCCGGTTCGTGATCTTGCTACACCTGCCCGGACGCCACGACGCAGCGACGGTCGCCGAAGCGATGATCCGCGAGATGAGCAAGTTGCCCGAACACCTGCGTCGATCCCTGACCTGGGACCGCGGCACCGAACTGGCCAACTACCGCGATGTCGAGGCCGCGCTCGAGATGCCGGTCTACTTCTGCGACCCCCACTCGCCCTGGCAACGCGGATCGAACGAGAACACCAACCGGCTCCTGCGGTTCTGGCTCGAGAAGGGCACCGACCTCTCGATCCACACCGCCGACGACCTGGCCCGGATCGCAGCCACCCTCAACAAGCGCCCACGCCCTACCCTCGACCTACGGACACCAGCCCAAGCGCTGGCCGAGCTGCTCGCCGACCTGGCAGCAGCATGACCGTTGCTTAGACCGATGGACGTCGCCCGGGGGTGAGGCTTCAGTTTCCCCGGATATCCGGGGAAAGCGACCGCGCCCCGGCCGCCGGCGCCGCGGTGAACAGCGCAGGCTCGCCGAAGCCGGCCTCGGCGAAGGCGCGGCGTACCCCGTCGTGGGCCGCGTCGAGGAGCGCGTCGGGCACCAGGCCGATCACGCAGCCGCCGAACCCGCCGCCGGTCATCCGGGCACCGAGCGCCCCCGACTCGTGGAGGGCGTCGACGGCCGTGTCGACCTCGGGCACGGTGATGCGGAAGTCGTCGCGCATCGAGACGTGGGAGGCGCTCAGCAACGGGCCGAGGTCCTCCACCCGGCCCTCGCGCAGCACCTCGACGGCCGCGAGCACGCGGTCGTCCTCCGTCACCACGTGGCGCACGAAGCGACGCAGCTCGTCGTCGTTCAGCTCGGCCAGCGCGGCGTCGAGGTCGGCGGCGGTCACGTCGCGCAGCGCCGGCACGCCGAGGCGGCGCGCGGCCTCCTCGCACCCGTCGCGGCGCGCGGCGTACTCCCCGTCGGCGTGGCGGTGCGGCGCGCGGGTGTCGACGACGAGCACGGCGAGCCCGGAGGCCGCGGGGTCGAAGGGCACCGACTGTGACGTGAGGTCGCGCATGTCGCAGAAGAGCACGTGGCCGGCCTCGCCGCGCAGGCTGGCCAGCTGGTCCATGCCCCCGGTGGGGGCACCGACCGCGTCGTTCTCGACCCGCCGGCTCAGGGCCAACCGGCCGTCGGGACCGAGGTCGAGCCCGAGGTGGTCGTCGAGCGCGCACACGACCGAGCAGACCAGCGCCGCCGACGACGACAGACCGGCGCCGGTGGGGACGTCGGAGTCGACCTCGATGCGCAGCGGCGGGACGTCCACGCCGTCGTCGTGCAGCAGCCACAGCGCGCCCAGGACGTACGCCGCCCAGTCCGGCACGGACTCCCGGTCAGCCAGGCCGGAGGGGCGCACGACCACGTCGCCCGGGGCCTGTGCGGAGGAGACCGCCCAGCCGTCGGACGCGTCGGTGACCGTGGCGGTGCAACCGGCCTCCAGGGCGAAGGGCAGGACGAAGCCGTCGTTGTAGTCGGTGTGCTCACCGATGAGGTTGATGCGTCCGGGCGCGATCCAGCGACTCACGACAGGTCCTTCCGGGGGCTCATGCGAAGGGCGGTGGTGCGGTTGCCAAACCCTATCGCCAGCCGCTAGACCAGTGACCCGAGTCACTCATGAGGAGGACGCATGGCATCCCGATCCACGACCCGCACACGAGGTCGACCAGGAGCGAGGCGGATCGGAGGGTCGGTGGCCGCCCTCGCGCTGGCGAGCAGCCTGCTCGCCGCGTGCGGCGGCGACAGCGGCACGCCCGAGCTGGTCTGGTACATCAACCCCGACAGCGGCGGGCAGGACGCGGTCGCCGAGAAGTGCTCCACCGACGACTACACGATCTCCACGCAGGTGCTGCCCCAGGACGCCGGCCAGCAGCGCATCCAGCTGGCCAGGCGCCTCGCGGCCAAGGACCCCGAGATCGACCTGATGTCGCTCGACCCGCCCTTCACCGCGGAGTTCGCCGACGCCGGGTTCCTCGCCGAGGTGCCGCAGGACGCGCGTGAGCAGCTCGAGCAGCAGGGCACCTTCCAGGGCGCCTTGGACGCTGCCACCTGGAACGACAAGCTCGTGGTCTTCCCGTTCTGGTCCAACACGCAGGTCCTCTGGTACCGCAAGTCCTTCGTGGAGAAGGCCGGCATCGACATGTCGCAGCCGGTCACGTGGGACCAGATCATCGATGCCGCCAGCGAGAACGGCGGCAAGATCGGCGTGCAGGCCAACAAGTACGAGGGCTACGTCGTGTGGATCAACGCGCTCGTCGAGGGTGCAGGGGGCCAGATCCTGGAGAACCCCGAGGAAGGCGTGGACGCCTCGATCACCCTCGGTGACGAGGCCGGCCAGCAGGCGGCGGGCATCATCGAGAAGCTCGCCTCCTCCGAGGCCGCCCCGGCGGACCTGAGCGTGTCCAACGAGGGCACCGCCGGCTCCACCTTCGGCTCCGACCAGGGCTCGTTCCTGGTCAACTGGACCTACATCTTCAAGAACTACGACGAGACCGCCCCGGACGTGGCCAAGGACATCGGCTACACCCGTTACCCGCAGACGGTCGAGGGCGAGGAGTCCCGCCCGCCCTACGGCGGCATCGGGATCGGCGTCAGCGCCTACTCCGACGACCAGGAGCTCGCCCTCGAGGCGGCCCAGTGCCTCGTCGACCCGGAGAGCCAGGGCATCAACGCCGACCTGACCGGCAACATGCCGGCCAGCACGGAGGGCTACGAGTACGAAGCCCTCCAGGAGACGTTCCCGGCCGACCTGCTCGAGCTCTTCCAGACGAGCGTCGACGCGGCCGCGCCGCGCACCGTGACGCCCTACTGGAGCGACGTGTCGGGCTCCATCCAGAACATCTGGCACCCGCCGCGGTCCGTCGACGACGAGACCCCCGAGCGGTCGACCACGTTCATCGAGGACGTACTGAAGGGGGGTGACCTGCTGTGAGCACCACCGTGGCACCCGAGACCGAGAAGTCCCGCAAGGAGCACCGCAAGGGCAGCAAGCCGGTCGCCAGCGACCGCACGTCGGCGGAGAACCGGCTCGGGCTCAAGCTCGTCGCGCCGGCCGTCGTGCTGATGCTGCTCGTCACCGCCTACCCGATGCTGCAGGCGCTCTACCTGTCGCTGTTCCGCTACCGGCTCACCGCGCCGGACGACCGGGCGTTCGTCGGCGTCGACAACTACCTGACGATCCTCAGCGACGACCAGTTCTGGCTCAGCACCGGCACCACCGTGCTGATCATGGTCGTCACCGTGGCCGTCGAGCTCGTCATCGGCTTCGCGTTCGCGATGGTGATGCACCGCATCGTGTTCGCTCGCGGGCTCATGCGGACCTCGATCCTCATCCCCTACGGCATCATCACGGTCGTCTCGGCCTTCGCCTGGCAGTTCGCGTTCTCGCTCAACAACGGGTTCGTCAACGCGTGGTTCAGCTGGCTGCCGTGGATCGCCGAGGACACCAACTGGTTCGGCGACTACTGGCACGCGATGTTCGCGATCATGGTCTCGGAGATCTGGAAGACCACGCCGTTCATGGCGCTCCTGCTGCTGGCCGGGCTGGCGCAGGTCAGCGAGGACATGCTCGAGGCCGCCAAGGTCGACGGTGCCACCTGGTGGCAGCGGCTGACCAAGGTGATCCTGCCCAACATGCGTGCGGCGATCATGGTGGCGGTGCTCTTCCGTGCGCTCGACGCCTACCGCATCTTCGACAACATCTTCGTGATGACCAAGGGTGCGGAGGGGACGCAGTCGATCTCCTTCCTCACCTATCGCCAGGTCATCGAGCAGATGCAGCTGGGCCTCGGCTCGGCGATGTCGGTGCTGCTGTTCCTGTCCGTGCTGCTCCTGGCATGGCTGATCGTGAAGCTGTTCCGGGTCGACCTGGCCCAGGCGAGGGGTGAGGGCTGATGGCAGGCAACACGAGCGGCAAGACCGCTGTCGGCACCTGGATCGGGTTCGCCCTGATCATGCTCTGGTGCCTGTTCCCGGTGGCGTGGATCATCTCGCTGTCCTTCAAGTCCGAGGGCGAGACGGCCGCGGGCAGCGCGCAGTTCCTGCCCAAGGAGCCGACCTTCGACAACTACAAGGCGATCATCGACAACCCCGACTTCACCCGGGCGCTGATCAACTCGTTCGGCATCTCGCTGATCGCCACGCTGCTGTCGGTCATCTTCGCCACGCTGGCGGCGTACGCCATCGCCCGCCTGGAGTTCAAGGGCAAGCGTCTCGTGCTGTCCCTGGCCCTCGCGATCGCGATGTTCCCCGTCGTGGCGCTGGTGGGTCCGCTCTTCGACATGTGGACCACGTTCGGGCTCTTCAACACCTGGCCCGGCTTGGTCATCCCCTACATGTCGTTCACGCTGCCGCTGGCGATCTGGACCCTGTCCGCCTTCTTCCGCGAGATCCCATGGGAGATGGAGCAGGCCGCCCAGGTCGACGGCGCCACGTCGTGGCAGGCCTTCCGCAAGGTCATCGTCCCGCTCGCCGCACCCGGCGTCTTCACCGCGGCGATCCTGACCTTCTTCTTCGCGTGGAATGAGTTCGTCCTCGCGATCTCGCTCACCTCCACCACGTCCTCGCGGACGGTGCCGGCACAGATGTCGTTCTTCGTCGGACCCGACCCGTTCAACCCGCCGTACGCGCAGCTCGCGACGGCGTCGGTCATCGTCACACTGCCGGTGATCGTCATCGTCCTGCTGTTCCAGCGCAAGATCGTCGCCGGCCTCACCTCCGGCGCAGTGAAGGGGTGATCAGCTCATGGCTGCCATCGAGATGAAGAACATCGTCAAGCAGTACGGCGACGGCTTCCCCGCCGTCAACGACGTGAGCATCGACGTGGAGGACGGCGAGTTCCTGATCCTCGTCGGGCCCTCGGGCTGCGGGAAGTCCACGCTCCTGCGGATGATCGTGGGCCTGGAGGACATCACCGACGGCGACATGATGATCGGCGGCAAGAAGGTCAATGACCTCGCGCCGCGCGACCGCAACCTGTCGATGGTGTTCCAGAACTACGCGCTCTACCCCCACCTCACCGTCTACGAGAACATCGCGTTCCCGCTGCGGCTGGCCAACAAGTCGGACTCCGAGGTCGACGAGAAGGTGCGCGAGGCGTCGAAGACGCTCGAGCTCGACGAGCACCTCGAGCGCAAGCCCGGCAACCTGTCGGGCGGCCAGCGCCAGCGCGTGGCCATGGGCCGCGCGATCGTGCGCGACGCGGAGGCGTTCCTCTTCGACGAGCCGCTGTCCAACCTCGACGCCAAGCTCCGCGGGCAGATGCGCACCGAGATCTCCCGGCTCCAGAAGCGCCTGGGGATCACCACGGTCTACGTCACCCACGACCAGACCGAGGCGATGACGCTGGGCGACCGGGTCGCGGTGCTCAAACGTGGGGTGCTCCAGCAGCACGCCACGCCGCGCGAGCTCTACGAGAACCCCGCCAACCTCTTCGTCGCCGGCTTCATCGGCTCCCCGCCGATGAACTTCCTGCCTGCGAAGGTCGACGGCAACCGCGTCGAGCTGCCGTTCGGCACGGTGACGATCCCCGAGGAGCGAGCCGCGAAGGCCCAGGGCAAGGGCCTGCTGATCGCGGGCATCCGGCCCGACCACTTCGAGGACGCCTCGGTCGTGGACGCCGACAAGGTCACCGACGAGGCGACCTTCAAGGCCACCGTCGACGTGGTGGAGTGGCTCGGCAACGAGGCCTACGCCTACATCCCCTTCGAGGCACCGGACGAGGTGCGCGAGCAGCTCACCCAGCTCGAGAAGGACCTCGACGGCGAGTCGCTGCGCACGCAGCTGGTGGTCTCCCTCGACGGTGCCAGCCGGATCGCCGAGGGCGACGAGGCCACGATCTGGGTCGATGCCCGCAAGATCCACCTCTTCGACCCGGCCACCGGTGAGAACCTCACCATCGACAGCGACAACGCCGGCATCATCCCCGGCGGCAACGCGATGGCGAAGGCCGAGGAGGTCGGGCACGCCCAGGACGAGGTCAAGCCGGCCTCGGACCAGGCCACCACCTGACCTGACCTGACCTGACCTGACCTGACCCGCACCACGCACGTCCGGCCCCGCCGCGTCAGGAGGCGCGGCGGGAGCCGGCGTGCAGCCAGGCCGCGGCGTACGGCGCGAGTCGTACGGCACCGTCGTGCACCGACGGCGCCGCACCCGTCAGCGCGTCGCGCAGGTCGTCGGGGTCGAGGCCGAGCCACAGCAGGACGTCGGCGGCCACCCAGGCCTCCTCGCCCGACACGTTGTGCGCGGCCAGCAGGGGGCCGTCGGGATGGCGGCGTACGACCAGCAGCACCCGCGGGTCGCGGGGGTCCCAGATCTCGGTGGGCGAGGCGGCGTGCAGGTGCGGCAGGCTCGCGCGTACGCCGAGGAGGTGCCGCAGTTCGGCGGTGATGCCGTGCGGGTCCTCCCTCGCCGCGACGACCTCCCACGGCATCCGGGGTCGATGCACCCAGCGGTTGTCATCGGCATGGGCGGGGTCGTCGGCCCAGCCGGCGTCGTTGAGCAGGCCGATCTCGTCGCCCATCCAGACCACCGGGATGCCCCCGAAGGAGCACGCGACGGCGTAGGCCAGCAGGATCCGCGCCGCCGCGCCCGGATCGCCGGCCTCGAGCCCCGCGAGGGACGCGGTGCTGCCGGAGATGCGCCGGTCGCCGGTCGCCTCGTTGTGCTGGAAGACCAGGCCGCGCGCCCACGATCCGGGGAACGACCCGCTGTACCAGTCGGACAGGAAGCGGCGGTGCGCGGAGGGGTCGATGCCGACCGCGCGGGCGTCGTCGTCGGCGATCGCCCAGCCGATGTCGTCGTGGCACCGGACGTAGGTGATCCAGGCGGTGGTGGACGGCGGCTGCGGCAGCTGCTGGAGGGCGTGGGTGGCCAGCCCCACCTCGCCCGAGGCGAGCATCGACCAGACCTGGACCATCAGCCCGTTGTGGTAGGCCAGGTCGCTGACCCGACCGGCGTGCTCGCCGACACCGAGGTAGGCCGGCAGGTCGGCGGGGCCGACGATCGCCTCGGCCTTGAAGGCCACGGCGGGCGCGGCCACCCTGGCCACCGTGCGCAGCGCCCGGGTCAGCTCGTGCACCTCCGGCTGATTCTGGCAGTTGGTGCCCAGCCGCTTCCACAGGAACGCGATCGCGTCGAGCCGGAACACCTCGACGCCTACGTTGGCCAGGGCCAGGATGATGTCGGCGAACTCGCACAGCACGGCGGGGTTCGACCAGTCGAGGTCCCACTGGTAGTCGTTGAAGGTGGTCCACACCCAGGCGTCGAGCTCGTCGTCGAAGGTGAAGTTGCCGGGCGCGAAGTCGGGGAAGACCTCCGGCAGCGTGGCCTCGTAGGCATCGGGCACCGCACGGTCCTCGTGGACGTGGAAGTAGGCGCGCCGGTCCCGGTCGCCGGCGCGCGCCGCCGCGGCCCACGCGTGCTCACGGGCCACGTGGTTGAGCACCAGGTCCAGGCACAGGCTGATTCCCTCGGCGCGCAGCGTCGTGGTGAGCGCGCGCAGGTCGTCGACGTCACCGAGGTCGGGGCGCACGGAGCGGTAGTCCATGACGGCGTAGCCGCCGTCGTTGGGTGCCGGGCGGGGCGTCAGCAGCGGCATCAGGTGGAGGTAGCCCACCCCGAGGTCGCGGAGGTACGCCGCCCGCTCACCGACCCCACGGAGGGTGCCGGCGAAGCGGTCGGCATAGGCGGCGTAGCCGACCATCGAGGGTCGCTGGAACCAGTCCGGCTCGCGCAGGCGCAGGTCGTCGAGCGCGCGCAGGTCGTCGGGGCGCTCGGCGTGGGCCGCACGCGCGATCGCGACGAGGCGCTCGGCGACGTCTGGCGCGGCGTCGCCGTAGACACGCTCGAGCGTGGCGCGGAGGTCGGGCAGGTGGGCCTCGAGCCGGGCGGCGAAGCCCGGGTCGGGACCCGGGTCACGGGAGGTCACGTGGGTGGAGGGGACGCGCTGTGCGATGGCGCCGGGTCGCGGCGCGCGGGTCGGTCGGACCCGCGCGCCACGGACCGGGGACGCTCAGTCGGACAGGCGCTCACCGGTCTCGGTGTCGAAAGCGTGCACGTGCTCGGGGTCCGTGGTGACGTGCAGCATCTCGCCCTTCTGCGGGTGGTGGCGCCCGGCGATCCGGACGATCACGTTGGAGGGCACGCCCTCCACGTCGCAGGTGCCGTAGACGAAGCTGTCGGCGCCGAGCTCCTCCACGACCGTGACCTTGACGGGCAGACCGCCCTCCTCGGCCGTGACCAGGCGCCAGTTCTCGGGGCGTACGCCGACCGTGACGCGGCCCTTCATCTTGCGCTCGGCGGTCGGGTCGACCGGCACGGCGTAGCCGCCGACCTTGACGGTGCCGTCCTCGGCAGCGATGCCCTCGAGGAGGTTCATCTGCGGCGAGCCGATGAAGCCGGCGACGAAGAGGTTGGCGGGCTTGTCGTATAGCTTGAGCGGGGTGTCGACCTGCTGGAGCACGCCGAGCTTCATGACGGCCACGCGGTCGCCCATCGTCATCGCCTCGACCTGGTCGTGGGTGACGTAGACGGTGGTGACGCCGAGGTCCTGCTGGAGGCGGGCGATGTCGGTGCGGGTCTGCACGCGCATCTTCGCGTCGAGGTTGGACAGGGGCTCGTCCATGCAGAAGACCTGCGGGGCGCGGACGATCGCGCGACCCATCGCCACGCGCTGGCGCTGACCACCGGACAGGGCCTTGGGCTTGCGCTGGAGGAACTCGGTCAGGCCGAGGATCTCCGCTGCCTTGGCCACGCGCTGCTTGCGCTCCTCGGCGGGGACCTTGGCCATCTTGAGCGAGAACGCCATGTTCTCCTCGACCGACATGTGCGGGTAGAGGGCGTAGTTCTGGAACACCATCGCGATGTCGCGGTCCTTGGGCGGGACGTTGGTGACGTCGCGGTCACCGATGTAGATCTGCCCGTCGTTGACCTCCTCGAGGCCGGCGAGCATGCGCAGGGTGGTGGACTTGCCGCAGCCCGACGGGCCGACGAGCACCATGAACTCGCCGTCCTTGATCTCGAGGCTGATGCCGGGGACTGCCGGCTCGTCGGCCCCTGGGTACCACCGCTGGGCCTTGTCGAACGTCACTGATGCCATAGCTGTTCTTCTCCTTCACCGGCAGGTACGTGCCGGACGATCCGAGTGGAAGGTGTGCCGCGGACACGCGTGATGCGTGTCACACGTGCCGACACCCTAGCCCCCCGTGACGACGCCGTCACCGGCGACCGCCCGGCGGACACGCGGCGGACGCAACTGGTCCAGAGTTACGGAACCGTGACCTGCGCCAGCGTTGACGAAAGGCGTACGCAAACGTTTTCATCTTCGTGATGGGTGTCACACCAGTGGCGGTCATCGCACCCGGATTGACGCGCCAGGCACCTCACCAGCCGTGGCCGCACCCAAGGAGAGGGAAACGTCGAATGAAGAACCAACGGACCCGCAAGGGACTGGCCACCATCGCGGTCATCGCGATGTCGAGCCTCGGACTCGCTGCCTGCGCCGACGACAGTGGCGACGGCGGCGGCGAGGTCAGCGGGGAAGCTCCCGGCGCCGGCCAGGCCGAGTGCGCCCAGCTCGAGCAGTTCGGAGACCTCACCGGCAAGGAGGTGAGCGTCTACACCTCGATCATCGCGCCCGAGGACGCGGTCCACAAGGAGTCCTACAAGGTCTTCGAGGAGTGCACCGGGGCCACCGTGGCCTACGAGGGCTCCTCGGAGTTCGAGGCCCAGCTCGTCGTGCGCGTCCAGGGCGGCAACGCCCCCGACATCGCCTACATCCCCCAGCCCGGACTCCTGCAGACCCTGGTCCGTGACACCGACGCCGTCGTGGAGGCCCCCGACCCGGTCTCGGAGAACGTGGACGAGTTCTTCGGCGAGGACTGGAAGTCCTACGGCACGGTCGACGACACCTTCTACGCCGCTCCGCTCGGCGCCAACGTGAAGTCGTTCGTCTGGTACTCCCCCAGCATGTTCGAGGAGAACGGCTGGGAGGTCCCCGAGACGTGGGACGACATGCTCGCCCTCTCCGACGACATGGTCGACGCGGGCGTCGACCCCTGGTGCGCCGGCATCGAGTCCGGTGACGCGACCGGCTGGCCGACCACCGACTGGCTCGAGGACGCCGTCCTGCGCGACGCCGGCCCCGACGTCTACGACCAGTGGGTCAACCACGAGATCCCCTTCAACGACCCGGCCATCGTCGAGTCGCTCGACCGCGTCGGCGGCATCCTCAAGAACCCCGACTACGTCAACGGCGGCATCGGCGACGTGAAGTCGATCGCGACCACCGCGTTCCAGGAGGGCGGCCTGCCGATCCTCGACGGCGAGTGCGGCCTGCACCGCCAGGCGTCCTTCTACGCCGCCCAGTGGCCCGAGGGCACCGACGTGTCGGAGACCGGCGACGTGTTCGCCTTCTACCTCCCGACCACCAGCGACGAGTTCGGCACCCCCGTCCTCGGCGGTGGCGAGTTCGTGGCGGCGTTCTCGGACCGCACCGAGGTCCAGGCGTTCCAGACCTACCTGTCCTCCGACGTGTGGGCCAACGAGAAGGCCATCGCCACCCCGGGCGGATGGGTGAGCGCCAACACCGGGCTCGACATCGCCAACCTGAAGAGCCCGATCGACCAGCTCTCCGCGGAGATCCTGCAGGACCCCGAGGCGGTCTTCCGCTTCGACGGCTCCGACCAGATGCCGGGTGCTGTCGGTGCCGGTTCGTTCTGGTCCGAGATGACCAACTGGATCACGGGTGCTGACACCCAGACCACCCTCGACAACATCGAGGACTCCTGGCCCAGCTGACCTGGTGAGCGGGGCGCCCGGGCCGAG